>Ga0316207_10000326_pt1 | contig 85880 bp, 79 predicted proteins | sample 6weekpyrite_MG_FD_204943 | JGI IMG/M metagenome (GOLD analysis project Ga0316207, IMG submission 204943) | Microbial mat bacterial communities from mineral coupon in-situ incubated in ocean water Damariscotta River, Maine, United States -... | ecosystem: Environmental > Aquatic > Marine >...
CTGAAAAGTTATATAAATGGCTTGAAGAATGTAAGAAATATGTTGTGCAATGCGAATTTAACACATATAACAAATCGCTCAAGAATGGGACGCGCGAAGAGCAGCGCGCCCCTTAGCTCAACCGTTATGTGTAAGTTATGGATAAAATGAATAAAAAGACAGAAAACCTGAAAGATGGTAGCGAGTGGCTCGACCATGAAGACTGTATCGTCGGTGATGAAGAGGGACTCAAAAACTTAATTAATGCCTGCCAAACGGCATTAGATAATGGTGAATATTTTGGTGGTGACTTAGGTGACTATGTTGGTATTAAGAAACTAGAAACTGAGTGGTTTCGCGAACCGAAAGATTCATCTAATACTAGGCTAGTAAATTTCACTATGGGAATCGTTCTTCTATTTATGGTGGGCTTTATGGTTTTCGGGTTTGTTACGGCTATTGCATGGTTTTTTTAAATAAAACACATAACAAATCACTCCATCGGACGCACTTGTCTGTCACGCCTTTTGCGGAGCAAAAGCCTTGCCAGCCTACGTTCGCCGCTGAGCTCAACCGTTAGGCAAATTAAAACATATTAGGGTATTACTATACTCACGAGGAAATCGTAATGGAGCAACAACCAGCACCGCTTTCTGGGCTAGTATTATTTGCACTTCTCGCCATAATTGTTTGGTTTGTTTTGCGGAGAAAAAAAGCCGGCAATACCTCAGCAACTAAGCAGATACCGGCAGGCCAATGTAAATTGTGTGGTGAACAGGTTGGTGTTGTTAATTTATCATTTGGCACATGTAAGTCATGCTCTGAGAAAGATGCTAAAGGTATAAATAAGTATAAAGTTAGTTTTAATAGCGCCTTTACCGTAGATAAGTTTGGCTTTAGAGGTAAAGGTACTGTGTCCATAAGTGAAAATGGTATTGAATATAGAGGCAAGAAATCTTGGGCGCCAGCTAGTAAATTTATTCTATGGTTTTTATTATTAGTGGCTTGGCTTTTTATCTCAAGATCAATCGGGATCGTGCCAATATCTGTTGCAGGTATGATGAGTGCTTTTATGCCTATATTTTTAATTATTTTCGTACAAGCCGTATGTAAGTCAGACGATACCCTTCATCTTGGATATAATAAAATAAGTAATTTTTCCGTTAAAGATAATAATGTTAAGTTTGATGCAATTTCATTAGAAGGGAAAAAGGCAAAATCGTTTTTTAAAGTTATAGATACTGAAAAAACTAACGAAATCGCACAGATGATAGAATCTTATATTAAAAATAAATAATGATGGGGTTAGGTCTCCCATTTCCCATTGAGACATATATGGTTACAAATAATTTGAGGTATGTGCCAGACTGGAAAAAGGGTACTGACCCCTTTTTTACTGACCGCTTTTTTATTTCTTACCGAAACTTATAGTTTTTAAGAGGGCTAAAGGGAGCGGAGTGATTTAATTTTGTACAGTTAAAAATTAAAGGAGTCAGTATCATTTTTGTATTTTGTGGATCTGACATGGTTTTTTATAGAGAAGGAGTTCATTATGCCAACGCAAACCTTTACAGCAGTGAATACACAAAACCCCGGTATGCCGGGTGTCGATGAAACATATACTCTTGAGATGGATTATGTTGAAGGTAGGTTCTTATGGTGGAGATGGAAAACATTTACCAAGTACAGGTGGTACGACTCAAGTGGAGCACATCTTTCGGAAGGGAAAATTGAAGGTAAATTACCACGCTTTGAACTAGGGTCTTGTCAGCTTCTCTGGAATAAAGAAAAAGCTCGCTTTGAGTTTCTCGATGGGCCTGGAGGTTCTCAAGGCCATCTTGACTGATTTTTACAAGAATTGGGGTCAAGACACAATACTTACTAATATACTAATCCGAATTATAAAAGGGACAGGTGCATTTAGAAAGTCGGGTCAGACCCCTTGATTTTTTATGCGTAAAAGAGAATGAATAAGACTTACATTCGCTTAATAATCGCAACCACCACGTTCCTGGTTTTTTGGTGGACAAGTACTGTGTATTACATGAAGTATATTCATGATGTTGGCGGTACATATTGGTCTATCGGCGTCTACGGGCTTCCTGCTGTGTTATTAGCGGTTTGGGCTATTGATTTCTATCTAATGAATATGACGTGGTTTCAACGAAGGTACAACTTTTTAGCGGCTATAGATAGTTTATTGGCAATTGTATTTTATGTACCAGGCACTGTATTGGTATGGGGAGCAATTCGTGTATTTGGCATCGTATAAGGATCGGTAAAGAACCAGGGTAAAGACACAATACTGACTACTATACAAATCAAGGGGTCAGCCCCCTTGATTGCGTTCGGTCGCAAACTACGCTGTGCTTCGTTTGCGCCACACTGTTTAGACGTTAGACGTGATTTTCAGATAAGGGAATAACATTCCGCAACATAGATGAAAAAGGATTAAGTAACGAAAAGGAGAGCGATCATGATTCGACCCCCCGCAAGAATCTTCACTGCTGTTTTATCAGGTGTTCGTCGACTCGTCGGGTGGCGGCTTTTGAACCACAAGGAAGATCGACGACCTGTCGTCTTTATGCTCGTATTCGTGCTCTACCAGTTTCTGGTGTTCGCGCTGGTTGATCGTCCGCTGCTGGCATTCGCGCTCATCGCCATACCCTATTCGCTGCTGCACATCGCGCTGATGAACGTTATGCACTTTGCGACGCATGGTGCGTTGTTTCGCTACCGGTCGCTAGAACTTGCGTTCAGCTTCGTCTGTTCACTGGCGCTGGGTTTCACACGCAGCTGCTTCCGCTTCGACCATCTCGCGCACCACCGGCACTACCTCAATCCGGAGAAGGACTCTAATCGCCACATCGAGACCGGCGCATGCAGGCGCCAGCGCTACGCCTTACGCCACCTGCTAACCGTGTACCCGCGGAGCTGGCGGATGGCACGTCAGGCCAGCCCCAGGGCGCGCTTCGAATACCGGGTCGAGCTGGTTGTGCTGCTCTTGGTCATCGCCGCGCTATTGGCCACCAAGCCCAGCGTCGCGACGGCGGTGTTCATCATCCCGATGGCTTACAACATCTTTGCAGTCTACTACTGGAGCCACTACCAGCACGCAGACCTTGATACGACCGATCCGTTGACGGCATCGCGTACCTACGAAGGCAAGGTCTTCAACTGGATCACCTTCAACGTGGGTTACCACGCCGCGCACCACTACCGTCCTGGCGTACATTGGTCCAAGCTTCCCGAGCTGCATGCCTCGTTGCGCAATCGCATCCCCAAGGAGCTGATACTGGACTCGGTGCCGTGGTTCTCTTCCAGCTACCCCGACCGCTAGCTTAAGAGTTGGTGTCAAGACACAATACTGGCTAATATACTAATCTGAATCGTAAAGGGGTCGGGTGCATTTAAATTTTCTACATTTCGTTATCGGTTTATCACATAAAAGGACTTACACATGAAAGATATACTCATACAGTCTGACTCTGATCAGAAAATCGTCGATACCTTACTCGCCGAAAACATTCCTTCATACCGACAAGCATACAGTGATAGAACGTCATGGATAATGTCATGTTTGTCTGAACTAGCCTATATCCGCTTCAACCCTTTATTCGGAAAAGATGAACAAAAAGACTACTTTATTGAAAAAGTGTCGGAATTAATCAACAGTAAAAAAGTATCAGCATTATATAAATTACTAAACATGGTTAACTATGATGCTGATACTGAAAAAGAAACCCTCATAAAAGAATTGTCTTCACTCGAAATGATTCTTTTAAAGCCATTTGATGAAAATGGCACACAGGCGATTCTTGTTTCATATAAAGACGCCATCATTCTTGCTTTTAGAGGCACAGAAGCAACCAGTATCAAAGATATAAAATCTGATGCTCGCGCAATTTCAACCTCATGTAGTTCAGGCGGCATGATTCATTCTGGTTTCAATGAGGCTTATGACGATGTACGGGGTGATATAGAAAAAGCCTTAAAAGCCGATGACATTATAAACAAACCATTATATATAACGGGTCATAGCCTTGGTGGTGCCCTCGCCACTATTGCGGCTAAAAAGCTAAGCCATAAGGGTGGCCTTGCAGCCTGTTACACCTTTGGTTCGCCACGCGTTGGCGATGAAGAATGGATTGAAGGGATTAAGACGCCGATTTATCGAGTCGTTAATGCTTCCGACTGTGTCACTATGCTACCACCTAGTTCTGAAACCATTACTGTGCTTGGTTGGGCGCTGCAATTCATACCAATGGTTGGTAAACCAGCCCGTACCTTCTTGTTATCAAAATTTGGCGGGTATCTACACTGCGGCAACATGCGTTATCTGACAAATTGTACCGGGAAATGTTTTGAGGATGTTAAGCTGCTCTATTCAGTGAACCTCTTCTTTAGAATAAAAGGGTTAATTCTAAAAAAACTACCCTGGAAACGTTTTCTGGGTGACCACTCCATCAGCGTGTACAGGAAAAAACTCACTATTATCGCTAATAAGCAGAACTCTTGATGCATTAGTAGGTACAATACAGCGAAATAAAACATAACAAGACGTTTAAGACTGACAAGCAACCCTTCCCGCCTTTTATGGTATGAACTTCGCTCCATTTTGCCACAAAAGATACGCTGTGTTACGGCCAGCTTAACTTGTCGTTAGGAATAATAAGGCTCAGTGACAAATAAAAATTATTCGTGTTCTGATCCTCCCCTCTTCATTAACAGGAGAAACAATTGAAGTTTTTATGGTTAAAGCTATTAGTAACAGTATTGGTATTTGCTGGCTTGTTTTTCCTTGTATATTATCAAGTTTCAAATGGCGGCATATAACTGATAATAAAATACAAATAATTTCGATTTTCCTGCCCCCTTTCTAAGGCAACAAAGAAAATAACCAAGGCTACTGAATAATTTCCCTAAAAAAACCAGGATGCAAAAGGATTAACATGGATATAAACGACGAACTACGTGCGCTTATAATAGATTGGAAATTGCATGCAGAGAGAGCTCAGCACGAACATTATAAAGCGGAGTATTTTATGAGCGATTCTTCTTGTTTCCAGGCAGCCCCGTCATTGTATTATCTGCCGTTACTGGTGGCTCAGAAGTATTGGGTATTATTAGCAACCAACCTGGTGGCATCATCACCGTATGTATTGCAATACTTGCCGGGTTACAAACTTTTCTAAAGTTCTCACAACGTTCTGAACGACATCGCTCAGCAGGTGCTCATTATGGGGGCGTCAAAAGAACACTTGAAGAAACCTTGGTCATTCTCGCTGAAGATAGTGGTAATGCAAAAGCCAAAAATCATAAAATAAAGCAACAATTAGACTCATTAGCTAATGAATGCCCCGAGATACCAAAAAAATTTTTATAAGCAAGTGCAGACAAGAGCAATCTTTTCCAGTATTAGAGAATATTCCTCTATTTATCCATCAGCAATGGTCACCATAAATCAGTAAGGGTGGATTAAATTCGGCTCGCTTACTAGAACGTGTACGGGAACTTCATACTGAAGGTGACATCCGGGGCATCCTCATTCAGGCCGATACCGACGTTGGTTGCCCATGATCCCTTATCGCTCAGCGCGTATGTCGCACCAACATTAAACTGCGCCACATTCGCATCGCTACCAATAATTGACTGTGTCACGTCCCCGTCCAGCTTTTGCTCTGCTCTCCCGGCGAACTGTTGGGTATAGCCAAAACTCATACTGGCCCGTTCATTCAGTGCGAATGCAATACCAAAGCCGTAGCTAATGGAGTCGCCAAGCTTGATTTCACCTGGCTGCTTCCCTGGCGCAGAACTGATGTCACTAAAGTCCTCGGCAAAATTGTGCGTGTAATTGATGTTTGCAAACAATATGGCTGGGTCAATCGTTTTGGCAAGAGAAAAGCCCGTCGATGCTGCCCACACGCCATTGCCACTGGGAAGCTCAGCCGGGACTGACAGATCACTATTCACATCGACTATCCGGATACCATACGGGTCGGTTCCAGTCGGCGCCTTGACGCGCACATTCCAGACAACATCAGGGCGGTTGTTCGTTTCTTTAAACAACTGATAGTAAAAACCGGCACTGACATCCCCTAACTCTCCCTTCAGGCTGACATTTTCTTCTGAAAGAGATGTGCTATCCCCATCAACACCCGTTGACAGGTATTTGGTATCACGGTAGAGCACGGGAATATTGAAATCAATCTGGCTACGATCAGTGATACCGTATCTGCCCGTCAGGTCGAGCGTCAGGATCTGGGCCTCGACCTCATCCACACTGATATTGCCAAGAAAGATTGAATCGAGTGCGAGAAAGCCATTTAGTACTAACTGGTTGCGGTCAAACGACGAATACGTAAAACCCGGTTCGAGGGTAAATTTGCGTTCAAATAAAGTATGTTGTTCCTGAACGACGGTGCGCGCGCTGCGACTTGCCGGTGCCTCCTTGACGACTTCTTCATCCTGCTTGCCTGCCGGCTGTCTCTGCCCTCGCTCTGCGGCCACCCTTATCGGCGCTACAGGTTTTGCCGGGTTCGACGCTCTGAAAGTCCCACCAACGACATTGGCTTTGGGTTGTTGCTGTGCATAGAATTCTAACCTGTCAAGACGTGCTTCAAGCTGAAAAATCCTTTTCCATTGTTTATCGTACTTTTGCTGCAAAACTTCCATTTCATTGCGTAAACGAGTTTCTTCATTCACATCTGCTAAGGCCGTGGAAGCCATTGCTACCGTAACCAATCCAGCCAGATATGTTTTATTGAATATACGCATACCCTTCCTTTTTTATTATTTTAGGACAAATCATTCTCCGCCAGGACAAACACGAGCTTGTCCTAAAACACAAAATATCTTTGTCCCGTTCTCTTACCTTAATTTGTATTGTTAATAGAAAACAATATTTATCAGGGAGTTAGTTAGCTATATAACGATGTCTACAGTCTCAATCACACACAGCACACGTCAATACGTAGTTATACGTACATTCTGTCTGGACGTAGCCTATACGGCCTGTCTCACGGTCACTTTAGAATATGCCAACCGCTTACAAACCGCGCAGACTCAGAAATGCCGCATTCAAGACTGGCCGCCGTATGCTTGCCCCTAGCTGCCGGTGTTCGACGACAATGTTCGTCACATTGACGACTTGATTAAGGTTCGTAGTAATTTGCACACTCTGGGCGATGCCCCTTGCTGAATCAGCCGTGGCATTACTAACCATTTGCGTAATTTGATCCTGACTCTGATTGATGACTGTATAGCCGAAGCCATCTCTATTCAGGCTGAAGGTCGTCATATTGCCTGCCCCGTCGTCAAGTGTAGTGGTGCCTGGGCCGTTGACTGCGATAGGCGTCCCTGCAATATCGAGATGGTTTACACTACCCTCAGGGCCGACATCGATAGACAGTTCATTACTGACCTGATTCAGATCGCCTGCCACCTGGATCGCTTGGGTAATCCCGATACCATTATCAAGTCCGGATGATGTAATAGAGCTAGTTCCTGCACTGCTCTGCGTATTCGCACTACCTTGAGCCGTATGCTCACTTGCCTGGAAAACAGTGACCGTTGGTCGTAGTTGTGCAGACGAACTCACCTCTGTACCCAGTACCAATCCTGTGTTCAGCGTTTCTCCGGATGAATTTGTCCACCTCGTGTACATCTCAACACCAAAATAGGAAAGCTGGTTGCCGTTTAGAAATCTGCCACGCATATCACCCATCTCATTGTCTGACAATTCAACGGCATCACCAAACACACTCAATTCTTCTTCCATCATTGCGTTTGCCGATGACATTAATAACATTCCGCCAGCAAGGGTCGCTGCTGCAGTCACGATAGAATATCTTGTATTCTTGTTACCCATGACTCTCTCCATAATTTTTTATCATCCATATCTTTATCATTGGGAAACCGGTTCTTTTTTCCACTTCACTTCTTATTGGTGATATGCCTTTTCTTATATATCGCTTCCATGCGTTATATGTATACAGACTGCGTTTTTCTCAGAACAGGTCTGCATGTGTAAAACCAAATCTGAGTAGGTCGTTACTGCTCGGTGGAACATGCACTCTGGCAAGACCGCGTGCCGTCAGTGGCTCTGGCGGGTTCATTAACACTGTATTACGATTAAAGTCCTTACCGATTACGGCAAAGACTACCCTGTCTTTCCATATCTTCAAGAAATCATCAAAGGGAATAATCTTGTTGCCAAGTGCCGGGTCTGCAAGATAGACCTTGTTATCTCTGAGGGTCTGAAACACCACGAAATGTTTGTAGCCGCGTATATCAATCAGCACTATGACCGGGATCTTGATCCGCTTGAGTGTGCCCGGTTTTACCTTGTAACCGCGACCGCGCATACCCAGTGATTTTGTGTAGCGTTTAATATCAAGCAGGGAAAAGCCTTTACGCCTAACCTCCTCCGGGTTACTGACTTCAAGTAAACCGCGCAAGACCTCTTCTTCATTGACATCCCTTCCATACGCATACTTCAGGATAGTGGCCAATGATGCTGCACCACAACTGAAGTCTGTATTCTGTTTGACCATATTGACATAGCGCCTTTCACGCATGCTAATAACTTGTTTTTTAATCAAGCCGACACCCGGAATGATGCTACCAAAACGCACCTCGCTGGCCTCTGAGGTCGATGCCAGAGAGAGTACCAGGATAAAAATTCCAAGACTGAGGTACTTCTCCAGGTAATTCGCAACTCGATATTTATCGTTATTCATATTCAAGTAGCCTCTCATATATTCTCGGTCAAAATATGCCGACCAGATGATTCCGGCCGGCATAGATCAGTTAGCGAATGATGTCAGCGCTAAGGCTCACCGACACCTCCACCGATACCAGTACCACCAGTGGATGCACTAAGGCTCAGGCTGTTGACCTGCTGGTTACCCGTACCGGAGGCGATATTCACACCGATGTTACCGCTGGCACCACTAAAGGCATTACCACTCAGGCTTGCATCGTTGCTAGAGGGTAAGAAGACCTCCTGGAATGAACTGAAACTGCCGCTGAAGGAACCTGACAACTCAATATTACCTGCTTCATTGAAGGAAAACGCACCACCATTGCTCACCTCGTTCAGATCATCTGTGTCGCCATCGCCATTTGTATCGACTGCGACCGGACGGTCCACTGCGCCCTGGGCTTCACTATCAAAATCAGCATGTTGGGTCGGACCAGGAACAGTTGTTCCGTGTACCGGGCTATCACCGGGGTTGTTATCCCAGATATCCGGGTAGAGGTCGCCGACTTGATCCGAAATGCCCTCGTAAGTACCCGAGAGTCCCTGTTCACCACTGAATTCACCACCGGACTCCAAGAGAACAACACTACCTTCGTTGAGCGTGAAGTTACGGTTGGATTCCTGCTCAGAGGTCACCATCGCAAGACCTACACTACCGGTTGATACTGAGACAGCCAGGTTGTTCTTTTGCTGGTTGTTATTGCCAGCCGTTACGTTGGCACCAATGTTACCTGTAGCATTTTGAAATGCATTGCCACCGACACCGGCAGTATTAGTATTGCCAGAATTGATTGTGGAGTTAAATTCACCATCCTGTGAAGAATGAGACTGGGCATCAGCCGCACCAAAGGTCATTTCGGCATCCGCTACGGCAATGGCAGCTGAATTATCCTGCTGGTTGTTATCGCCTGCTGCTACGTTTGCACCGATGTTACCTGAGGCGCCACTCAATGCATTCCCGTCGACTGTTGCACCGTTATCGTGATTGATGTTATCAACATTATTGAGCAAATTTCTTTGCGTATCATTAACGATTGCACGTGAATAAGCATTGGGGTTGATAAAACCTTCTACACCAATGTTCACATTCTCATTATGCGTAAAGTCTTTTTCGATATCTATATCAAGTTTGTTCTTAGAAACCGTGACATCGACATCAATATTCAACTCGAGATCTGCCTTGGCAGTGATCGTATGATCGTTACCGCTAGCAAAGGTCAGTGGTGAAGCCATAAGTGCCGCCACTGCCAATGCGATAGGTGTGTATTTTAATTTAGTTTTCATGATACTCATCTCCTATAGCATTTATATTAAAGTTAATTAGACCCCGTTTGAATAAAACACCCATGCCGGGGCATGCAGCGGGTGAATCAGTTTGCCCCCTGTGAAAAACGAAGAGCAAAATTATTGGTCGTGGCATTACCCGTACCGACGATCTGGTTTACCTGGACAAGGCCATGACTGTTATCAAATGCAGTTGATTCGACATCGAGTAAGCGGGTATTCAGATCCGATTGTCGTGGCAATATAGATCCACTCGCGGGATTTGATATGGTTTGTGCCAACGTGCTCTCTGCCACGACTTCACCTTCGAGCCCGAATGCAATGGCGAAACCATTGGCCTGCGCATTTCCAGTTCCACTTACCTGGTTGATAGAAATGATGCCCGATGCATTCGCAAAGGCATCGTCGCCAATACGTGCAATACCGATATCAGGTATCGTTGCCTGACCGGTTGAGGTCCGTTGTATTGAGTTGATATACGCTGATGCTGAACCCGTCGGGTTTATCGAGATCGCTCCCGCATTTAACTGCTGGTTGGCATCGCCAGCGGCCTGGTTTATGGCTATGCTACCGGCAGCGCCTCTCGCTACGTTACCTTCAATAACAGACTTCGCTATATACTCGGGTACCGCGTTACTATAGTCAGCTGCATACACAAATACGGGAACCATCAGCGCTACAACCGTGATTATGTGGAACTGTATTTCCTTGATGTTTTTCTCCCTGATATTCGAATGCATCATTTGACGTTAACCAACATGAGGTTAACGTTCTGGGTATTACCAAAACCGTTCGATACCTGATGCGTGGTCCTGGTATTACCACTGCCTGTTTCATCCCAGAGAATGACTGATATTTGTCCAGGGACAGTAAGCGGGGCTTCTTCAGCACCAAGCCCCCTTATGGATAACAGCACTTCATCAGATAATCTGACAGCGTCACTATCAATCAATGTTATTGACGCGTCCTGACTAATCAGCGCCTCTTGCTGGCTAATCAGTAACTCTTGTTCACCCGCCATACATAGCGATGGCACAACGATCATGAAAAGCGTTATCGCTATAAACTTCAGTTGTGTGATATAGATTTTCATATTGTTGTTAAGCCTGTAACGGTGAACAATAACAATCGTTATGAATAACTAGGGCAATTCACATGCCAAATTCGTATGTGCATGTTTTACATAAATATTTAGACAGGTAGGCAGTTCCAAACGCGGTGCATGTGTAACACGGGTGTTACGCATTCATTATCAATACACAATTATTGTTATTATTTCAGGTGCTTAGATTTGTTTACGGGGGTGTATACAACATGATACAGATTACACTCAACGACATTGCACGCAGGCATAGCTACACCATGTGCCCAAGGTTATTCGGCTATCATTTCTTACGGAGACTAATTGCTACAAGGATACAGTTTCGGGACTAATAGAATATTTTTCCATTAGGCGGTAGAGGGTGACACGAGAGACGCCTAATGTTCTTGCTGCTTCGGAAATATTATTTCTTGTGTGTCTGAGACCCGATAATATTGCCTCCACTTCCGCGCTTTTGCGGACTTCTTCCAGCGTTAATACTTGTCTGGTAGATGTACGTCGGTCGAGACCGAGATCCTCACTGGTAATCAGCTTGCCATCACACATCAACATGGCCCGCCTGATCTTGTTTATCATTTCACGCACATTCCCTGGCCAGTGATATTCTGTCATACGCTGCAAGGCTGCCTGGCTGAAACCATTGACACAACAAGCCTTCTCGTTGCTGAATTTGTTATACATAAACCTTGCCAATACCTCAATATCTCCCTCACGATCTCTTAAAGCAGGTATTAAGACACTAAGCACATTCAGCCTGTAGAAAAGGTCTTCACGAAAATTATCCTTCTGAACCGCCTTCTCCAGATCGACATGCGTGGCAGCGATCACTCTTACATCTACATAACGGGATTCTGTGCCGCCGATCCTATCGATCGTTTTTTCCTGCAGGAAACGCAACAGATTAATTTGCTGTTCAAGCGGTAAGTCACCTATCTCATCAAGAAATATTGTTCCACCTGTGGCAGCTTCAATACGGCCAATCTTGCGTTGATTGGCGCCAGTAAACGCTCCCTTTTCATAGCCAAACAATTCTGACTGAATAAGGTTATCGGGTAATGCACCACAATTCACCGCGACGAAAGGGCCTTTTTTACGATCTGAGCGCTCATGTATAGCCATCGCCGCCAGCTCTTTACCCGTACCAGACTCACCCGTAATCAATATAGGGGCATCTACCGAAGAAACCTTCCTAATCTGCGTGAAAAGTTCTTTCATTGCACTACTGGTGCCTACCATTTCAGGTTCATCAGCCGCCCTGGATTCTGGCAAATCAGTCGACCTCTCTCTCAGCTTCGCTATGCCATAGGCGTGACCAATCGTAGTCAATAATTTCTCGGAATTGGCCGGTAGTGTATGGTAATCATAGAAACTGCTAAGGATTGCATTCCGGGATTGCTGTTTTTCCAGATACTCATTGTTATCCACCAGAGCGACCCACTCTGTGGTATGAGTGTTCATTAACAGCTTTTCAAACTGCTGATCATGTTGGCCGCCATCATGACCCATGTGTGCGACACCTACCCTGTAATGGTTCTTGTTTAATAAATCGATAGCGTTTCTTTCATCATGTGCAATATCAATATCCCACGATGAACCCATATCCCGTAATGAGAAGGCACTACCATTGCAGGATGGTTCCCAATAAATGATTTTCCTGGCTTCCTGCTGCATAGCATTATTCCCTTTCTGCTAGATTTAATTATTTTAATTGTGCAAAAAATAAAGTGCGGATTAAATCCGATACTTCCAGATAATTTTCTGCCGAGTGTTTACCCTGATATGACACTGAAGGGTATACCGGATCTGAACTCACTATTAAGGTTTATTTGAAGGGGTTCGTAAATACGTAATAATACGTGGCTTGTCAATACAGGCCCATTTTAATCACCCGATATACTATTGCATGCAGCTTTTATTATGCTTTCTGGATTCGATCATATTTTATATCGCAACTCGCATCTATCAGGCCTGCAGTCAAACCAAGACGGACGACACCTGAAAGTGTGTTTGCCTGCAACTTCTCCATTACTTTGGCGCGATGTAGCTCAACAGTTCTGTGGCTAATCCCCAGAATCTTTGCTATTTGTTTGTTCTGATTTCCATCCATGAGGTAATTCATTACCTCATGCTCCCGCTTCGTCAGCTTGGCAATCATCGCTAAGACTTCGTCTTGCCGCGCATGTCTATCATGATCTTGCTCCGATTCAAGCAAACAAGTCTTAACGCTTTCTAACACCTGTTTATTATCGAATGGTTTCACAATAAAGTCTCTGGCACCTTTTTTCATTGCATTTACGGCAGTTTCTACATCACCATCACCCGTCATCAATATAGCAGGAAATGATATGCGATTTTTTCTCAGGTATTCTAGCAGTTGAAGCCCACTGATTCCGGGTAAATGCATATCAAGAAGCAGACAACCCGTATCATGAATATCTGAGCTTTGAATAAATTCCTCGGCAGAGCTGTAAATATGCGCCGCTATACCATCTGATTTCAGTAGCCGCTTCAACGCATCACAAACTGCCGCATCACCATCAATAATTATTACCTGACCCTTCTCCATTACCCCCACCTCATTCCTGGTCAATTAATTTCGGAAAATTAAATACAACTCCTCCTGATTTGCTAGGTATGAAATAAATATTATGAAATAGGTCTTATCGGGCTAACTCATATGCGGCAATCCAGCCATGACACCGGTAGCGCCAATACCACCCCACCCCCAACACATCAACATTACTCCTGTGCGATATCTACAGATATCATGACCCGCACAGTTTTATAGTGCTAAGTTATTATTGTCTCTGTCCACCCACCATCTAGACTGAGACTAATCTTATTGTTGATTTATAGCAAATATAGCAAATATAGCAAATATAGCTAACGACAATTATTTAGATTAATAATTGTATTTTATGTAAGGGAAAAGTTCGTGATATAGGGGGTAATACGTATATATTGGAATTAACTGTTGTGTTTTTTTTTACGTCGTCAACGCATCAATAGTCCCGGATAGCTGCAGATAGTCACAACTTCTGTCTGATCTAACGCGTGTATATAACAATTCTATTAAATTTTGGAAAAAAACTGGAATCCGTTTTTGTTATTGCGCTTGATATGATACATCGACATGTCGGCGTTACTGATGAGCGCATCCTTTGAATCACCATCATCCGGGTGCATGGCAATACCGATACTGGCACTCAGTGACAGCTCGCTTCCCATCAAGTTGTATGGTTTCTGAATTTCACAAATAATCTTTTCGGCAATTTTACTAACACCATCACAATCATCGATTTGTAATATCAACAACATAAACTCATCACCGCCGACACGGGCCAGTGTATCTACTTCTCGTATACAGCCTTTTATTCTGGCACCGACGGCCTGTAACAATGCATCACCCATACTATGCCCGTATGTGTCATTGACCTCCTTGAATCCATCAAGGTCAAGAAACATCAGTGCAAAATTTGTTGAACTCCGTTTGCTTTGGGCAATAGCAGAATCAATGCGGTCATTGAGCAATACCTTGTCTGGCAATCCTGTCAGATAATCATGATGCGCACTATGGTGAATAATGTCCTCGATTTTTCGTCGTTCCGTGATGTCTCTCGCCACACAGTACGTACCCGCTGTAATGCCCAACTCATCCTCATCAACGAATGTATACTTCTCTATCGCTGCTAGTTGTTTAGGGATTGTGGTAGATCGGATATCAAAAAGAATCGGCTCACAATTTCCTTTTCTTGATTTGAATCTCAATTCAATATTTTCCCGGGGAGTATCCATATCATTTTGTCCATATAAATATGCGTTAGCGTCCTCTATGTCTTCATGATAGACAAGAACCAAAAAATGCTTCCCTATAAGATCGGATTTACTGAAACCCAGCAAAGTTTCCAGGCGGGAATTAACAAAAGTAAAAATACCCAATTCATCAATGGTGTAAATAACATCTTGCGAGTTTTCTACCATAAAGTGATATTTATCCTGATACTCTTCCCTTTGAACAGTTTTGTAAGACTTGGTTTCTATCGGTTCTGTTTTTAAGATCTCATCAGTTAAGGGCTCATCTGCAAAGGGATCAGCAAGTCTCTGATCGTCTTTCATTAAATCATCTCTGGACGAGAAAAATTTTGAGGCGCTAAATTCAATAATAGATTCCTCGTCCTTATAACTAATTACATTATCCTCTCTTAAGATTCTAAAGAATTGTGTGAGACTATAGGGCTTTTTCAGGAGCGAGAAAGACCCCTTACTCAACACCTCAATAGCCATCCCCAGACTGTTATTGTCATAAACAATTATTACCTTAGAATGAGGGTGATTAATTAATATGTAATTGATTAGTGGGAGGGGTTCAATATTGAGTATCGAAAGATCGAGCAGTATTGCGTCGAATTTCTCGTTTTTTAAAATGGATGAAATATCAATAGGATGAACCGCAATCTCTACCTCGACACGCATGATCGTGGCAAAATAGTCTATGAGTAGTGGGGGAAGAAGGTCGCAATCGGTAATCAGCAGCCTGTTTGACTCTGTGCCTGTAGATAAATGAGATTCTGACATAGCGCCAATACGGGTGGATATGCTATTTGTGCTATTTTGAAATTCCATATGTCATCTCAGTAATCAGACTGAATAATTCTTGATCGTAACGCGTAAACATCAGCCCCATCCCTTGTTCAGATGTATGCACAACCATCACAGATGTGTGGTGACGCGTCATTTTCCCCATCATCTGATGAGGCATGATTATTTCAAGTAATGCTCCCTTTTGTACATTCTCTATCCTTGGTTTCACCAGCATGCCCTCAAAGCTTATATTTTGTCCCCTGCATTTATTGAACGCTCCATCATTACCACACACCGAAATACCAGCGATATAAGTATTTCGTATACTCCCGCGCCTGTTCCTTGGATTAGTGACTTTACTAATCGATACTATTGTTATTTCTTCAGCAGAAAAAATAAATACGTAGCTATACTTACATTACTAATGAAGATTATTACAACATTAAGAAAGCCAAGAAATGAAATACAATCTAATAAATTTTTCAACGCGATTACTTAATACATACGGGACTAAAAATGAACATGTGGGAATTATCAGCAGTTCTTTTATCTGGCATGCTTGTTCTTATGTCAAATACAACTATGGTAGAAGAAAAATCATCAATAGACTAAGTGAAAACACTTTTTACAAATAAAACCTTTGATGGCTACAATGAAACCAGAGAGGTATCGTATAAGGTTTGTACTTATGCTGATGAAACAGTGACTCATCAAAACCTCACGAGAACAATGGAAGCCAGCTGGGACATTGATTCTAAGGGACGCCACTGTGCAAATATCAAGAAAACAATATGTGTGAACATTGTTTCAAGGGGCGGGAGTATTTATCATAAATTCATAAATCAAACACATACGATGCCGATGAAAAACTGCGCCCTACCGTGCTGATCATTTTCGGCAACCCGCAAACAGGTACGCCTTTAATGTAAGGAAAGCAGAGCATTGCAACTGATCTGCCACAAAAAGTATTGATATGGGAGGATGCCCAAGGAGAGGTCTGGTTATCCTGTAACGATCCCCATTATCTGGCGACACGCCATGCTGTGACTGATTATGGTAATTACTCGAAAAAATTGATAATGCCCTCGGCAGCATCGCCAACGCAGCGTGTAGGTAAAGACAGTAAAAACACCATTTATTTCACACTATGCTGCAATATTGTCTACTATTAGTAACAATTAAGCATTAATATGGTTTGTTGCTACAATTAATAAAAAATACAAACAATAAACCTATAAAACAATAAGTTAAAATAGTCGCCAAACTGAGTTAACGATTGGTCGCTGAGATATAAGATGGCAAAAAACACATTAAAAGAACAATTGCACGAATGCCACCATGATAATAATCATTTAAAAGAAAGCATTAGTGCCATGCGTGATGAACTCGAAACAGTCCACCACGATTCAGACACCCGTGTGCAAGATGCGGTGGCGGATGCAAATAGCGAGATCGCACAACTGACAGAGACAATTAGCGCGATACGTGAGGAAATTGAAATACTCAACAATGATACCCAGCGTAAAATGCAAGATGCCGTTGCGGATGGGCAGGTTGAAATCGCCCAGTTAAAAACAACTGTTGCCACACTCCGTGAGGAACTCGAACATATGCGTCTGAGCAGTAATGAACAACTGGCAGAAGAAGCGGCAAACTTTACGAAAGAACGCAGCCAACTGCAAAGCACTATTCAAGAATTACGTGACCAAATCGAAGCATCTAAATAAAATTGGCCCAACATGACAAATAAAAAAGATAAAAATAGCGCTAAAGCATCCTCGACATTAAACGACGATGAACGTAAACGTCTGCGACAAGCGGAGTTATTGGTTAATGTTAGTCTCAGCATGTCAAAACATGACAGCCTGGACGGCGCACTTGAGACCCTGGTTCAGTTAACCACCCAGGAATTAGGCGCCGACCGCGGTACCATTTTCCTCAATGACAAAGAGACCGGCGAACTTTATTCCCGTGTTGCCCTGGGTAACCGCCAACACACTATTCGTATTATTAACAATAAAGGTATTGCTGGTCATGTATTCACAACCGGTGAACGCATCATCATCCATGATGCCTACGCTGATGAACGATTTAATCCGGAAACAGATCGCCAAACAGGTTATGAAACGAAAAGCATTATCTGTGTCCCTATCAAAACCGTTACCGGTGAAGTCATTGGTGTTTCGCAGGCCTTGAATAAACTTGACGGGAAATTTACGGATGACGATATCGAACTAATTGAATCGATGTCGATGCAGGCATCAACGGCTTTAAAGAATAGACAGACTTCTGAAAAAATGCAGAAGTCGCGCGATCAGGAATTAGAGTTCCTCGACATTGTTGCCGACATCACCTCCGAAATTGATCTTGGTATTTTATTACAAAAGGTCATGAGCGAAGCAACGCGCATGCTCAACGCAGAACGCTCTACCCTGTTTGTGAATGATGAAAAAACCAACGAATTATTTTCGCAAATCGGTGAAGGTATTGGCGCAACTGAAATCCGCTTTCCAAACCATTTAGGTATTGCTGGCGCCGTCTTTACCTCAGGTAAAAGTATTAATATGCCACATGCGTATGCGGATCTGCGTTTTAACCCCTCTTTTGATAAACAAACAGGATTCTTTACCCGTTCCATTTTGTGTGTTCCGCTGGTTAATAAAAACGGCAAGGTGATTGGCGTTACACAAATGTTGAATAAACGCGGTGGCGCATTCAACTCCGAAGACGAAGCGCGGCTGAAAGCCTTTACTGCACAAGTTTCCATTGCGCTTGAGAATGCCAAGCTCTTCAATGATGTGCAAAACATGAAAAACTACAGTGAAAGCATGCTAGACAGTATGTCTAATGGTGTTATTACACTGGATGAAAAAAGCACGATTGTTACTTGCAACAGTGCTGTGTTAAACATTTTCAATGTAAAAATGGATGAGGTATGCGATAAACCCGTTGAAGATTTCCTTACTGAGGAAAATGAATGGCTCACAAAACGTGTTCACAAATTGGTTGAATCACAAACCTCTGACCTCATTATGGATGCAGAATTAGTATTCGGTGGCACTACCCTGTCTGTCAATATTACCCTGTTGCCCCTGAACAGTAGCGAGGGCGATAAACTTGGTAGCATGATCATGGTTGAAGATGTCAGTGCAGAAAAGCGCATGAAGGCAACCATGTCGAGATACATCGATCCACGATTAACCGATCAATTAATCGCCGATCAGGAATCCATGTCACAGGGCCATGTTGCTCGTCCCACGGTATTATTTTCTGACATCCGAAGTTTCACGACACTCACCGAAGAATTGGGTGCCAAGGGAACGGTATCATTTTTAAATGACTACTTTACCCGCATGTATGATTGCATTAATAAAGAAGAAGGCATGATCGATAAGTTTATTGGTGATGCCATCATGGCGGCCTTTGGCACACCGATCGCCCATGATGACGATGAAGATCGTGCCCTACGTGCAGGCATTGAGATGATTCGTTCAGTCTGGGACTGGAACGATGAACGTGCACAAAGTGGACTCAAGCGTATCGATATGGGGCTTGGCTTAAATACCGATGATGTTGTGTGTGGTGAAATTGGTTCTCCCAAGTTCAAAGATCTCACCATGATTGGTGATGGTGTGAATCTCGCTGCGCGTCTCGAATCAGCCTGTAAATCCTATTCAGCACGCATATTAATTAGTGGTAATACGCAAGAGAAATTAAAAGGTACCTACCGTATACGCGATATTGATGATGTCGTCGTAAAGGGTAAAACCAAGCCAGTACGCGTGTATGAAGTACTTGACTACCACACGGCTGAAAGCTTCCCGAATATGATGGATGTTGTGGGTTATTTTAGTGAAGGTCGCCAGCATTACCGTGCGGGTGAGTGGGATCCTGCGATCAAATCATTTAGCGATGCATTGCACGCTAATCCGAATGATAAATTATCGCAAACTTATATTGACCGTTGTCATACCCTGAAAGAAAATCCGCCCGATGACTGGAATGGCGTTTTTGTGATGACAACAAAATAAGTATTACAACGATATTTTTGCATTATCGGCAACGACGCTTTTTTAGCAGCATGGAAATGGGCTCGAAAGAGCCCGTTTTTACTATAAATAGGCATTCATATGCTCGATTTTGAAGAATTGGACTACCAGCAAACACCACTTGGTGACATTAGCCTAAGACGCAGAGCCGAACCGAGGCTCGAAGGTAAGATCCTCTACGAGGTTAAACTCGGTGATGAGTTTCTGATGTCGAGCCTTTTCCCTGAAGCTGAAATTCAACTTGCCAAGCTGGGGCTTGCTGCGCTTGAGGGCCGCGATTGGGACATTGTCGTTGGCGGACTTGGCTTAGGTTATACCGCGGTTGCCGCGCTTGAAAATCCATCACTTAAATCACTCATGGTTATCGATGTCATGGAACCGGTAATCGATTGGCACCAACGGGGCATTGTACCACTCGGCCCCAAACTCACCTCCGATCACCGTTGCCGCCTTGTGCATGCAGACTTCTTTGCGCTGGCTTCCGCCAGCGAGACCGGATTCTACCCAGACAGCCCGAATAAACGGGTTCATGCTGTGTTACTCGATATTGACCATACCCCTAGCCATTGGTTAAACCCACAAAACAGTAGTTTTTACACCTCCAAAGCCCTGCAAAACATGGCGAATAAAATACACCCTGGTGGTGTTTTTGGACTCTGGTCTGATGATCCACCGGAGACGCGCTTTATTGAATTACTGGACAGTGCCTTCGCCTCAACTGAAGCGCATGTCATCAATTTTCCTAACCCGTACACGCGTAGCCAATCATCAAATACCGTTTACCTGTCCAGAAAATGATAAAGAATAGAATCCATTAAGGATTAGGACTACTATAAATGAATATTTCTAATACGGTCTAACGAGCATGGATATAAAAACCTACCTTGAAATTATGGTAAAAAAACAGGCATCTGATCTCTTTTTTACCACCGGCGCCCCCGTCAATATGAAAATTGAAGGTATAACAACTGCCATAGGCGAAACGGCCTTTCCTCCAGGTGAGGTTAAAAAACTTGCTTATAAAATCCTGACCGATCAGCAAAAATCAACTTTCGAAGAAACGCTTGAATTGGATATGGCCTATACAGAAAGAGATGTAGGTCGATTCAGAATCAACCTGTTTCTACAACGGGGTGAAGTCTCCATTGTAGTACGCCATATCAAGTGGGATATACCGAGTCTTGAAGAATTAAGGTTACCCCCACGACTTGGCAAACTTGCTATGGAGAAACGCGGTCTCATTATCATTTGCGGCTCAACCGGTTCAGGGAAGTCATCGACTCTGGCCTCAATGCTTAATTACCGCAATAAAAATACCACCGGGCATATTCTCACACTCGAAGACCCTATCGAGTTTATTTTTCAACATCAAAAATCTATTGTTAATCAACGTGAAATTGGTCTCGACACTAAATCCTATGACCATGGCCTGCGCCACGCTGTACGTGAGGCTCCCGATGCAATCCTGATCGGTGAGGTGCGTGATCAGGAAACAATGAAGCATGCAATTTCCTATGCCGACACTGGGCACCTGTGCCTGACTACCTTGCATGGCACGAATACAGAGCAGGCGCTACAGCGTATTGTTAATTTCTTTCCCGAGAATGCACGCGAACAATTATACATGGATCTATCTTTATCGTTACGCGCAATTATTGCCCAACGGCTTGTAGTGGGTGTCGATGGTAAACTTATTCCGACACTTGAAATACTACTGAACACTGCCAGTGTGCGCACAGCAATTCGTGATGGGGAAATAAATTCCATTAAGGACATGTTAAACAAAGAGATGAATAGCGAACTGCTATCCTTTGAGCATGATCTGATTCGATTACACAAACAGGGAAAGATCAGCGCAGAAGAAGCAATTGCTAATGCGGATCTTCCAGGTGATGTTAAGCTCTCAATTAAACTGGGGGGGAGCGGCATTTCCTCATCACCGGATGATATTTATTCATAACTAAAGTAAGGGGTGTAACTTATGGATAATGAAAAAAGAAGTGGTGAGAAACCAATACCAGATAATGTAAATAATTATCTAAACAATGCACAAAGAGCCGAATTACATAAAATTGAAGGATTTGGCTGGAACATAAAATATATCCGCCACCCTCTTTTTCAGGATCCCGTCGTTTTCGTGACCAGTGCCGATGGAAAGTCAATTGGTATTCTGGAAAGTGATGGCCGTTTAAATTTAAACCCGGATGTACCAACAAGAAAATAACTTAAAGGAATAAGTCCATGTCACTAAATGATCTCATCCCTATACTTCAAGTTTCAATAGGCCCGGTGATTCTTATTTCAGGGGTCGGCTTATTATTATTAACCATGACCAATCGTTTTGGCCGGATTATTGATCGCTCACGTCAGTTTTGCGCTCAACTTCTTCATGAAAATGATTCTGACAATCACAGAATAAGTATTGAAAATCAGCTCAAGGTATTATTACGCCGGGCCAATATTGTACGCGCTGCCATTGCCCTGGCCGGACTCAGTGCCCTGCTCGCTGCTGTACTTATTATCGTTCTGTTTCTCAACTCACTTCTGCAATTAGGCTTTATATTATTACTCAGCATTATTTTTACTACCTGCATGCTATGCCTTATCGCGTCACTATTGTTTTTCATCGCTGATATCAATATCTCATTAACGGTGATTAAACTTGAAGCCGCTGAACTTGATTGCATCAACAAATAAATGTTTAGATCAATCCCTGTTGTTCACACTCTATGGCTAGGCATATTTACGCTGGTACTTGTCTGGTCTGGAATAAACCCTAAAGATCAATTTATCTGGTTTTTAGAGGTGCTTCCCGCGCTCATTGGTATTGGCGTACTTGCGATCACCTATCACTCGTTCAGGCTCACCAGTTTAGTATACAACCTGATTCTTGTTCACTGCGTCATTCTGATGGTAGGCGGGCACTACACCTATGCGGAAGTCCCGCTGTTTGACTATATAAAAGTCATCATGGAAGGAAGCCGGAATAACTACGATAAACTGGGACATTTTGCGCAAGGTTTTGTACCGGCATTAATTGCCCGTGAAATAATCTTGCGTAAAAACATTATCAACGGTCATCATTGGCAAAACTTTTTTATCATTTGTTTTTGCCTTGGCTTCAGTGCTTTTTATGAACTTATCGAGTGGTGGGTCGCGCTTGCATCAGGCCAGGCTGCCGTCGAATTCCTGGGAACACAAGGCTATATATGGGACACTCAATCTGATATGGGGCTGGCATTACTTGGCGCAATCATTGCGTTGATTGCTCTAAGCCGCTATCACGACAAGCAATTAAAACTTATAATCTCTAACAAATAATGTAACAAATCCCCTTTTAGGAGCAGGTTTTGCCGTATCACAACAATTGGAAAGACAATGGACTTTATCGGAAGTTTACGGGAGAAATAACAGGTGGTGAAATTCTCGAATCAAATTTGTCCATCCATGGCGATCCTCGTTTTGATGGTATTAACTATGTATTAAACGATTTCATATCTATTGTTGAGTTTGATGTCAATAATACTGATATTAATATCATTTCAACGATTGATAATGTTGCTGCACTTAGTAAACAAAAACTGAAAATTGCAATTGTTGCGACGAATACCGATTTACTTAAATGGGTTAACGTTTATCTCAATATGATGCAAGACTCACCCTACGAAACGGCTGTTTTTAGTACCTGTAGTGATGCCCTCAACTGGGCCTCATAACTGCGCTGAGTAACAGGGAATAAAAATAATATGTCGGATCTTACTCACCCCCCAATTAATAAACCTCATCATGTCTCGTTCATGGAGGCCTTTTTCTATTGGCTTAAATTAGGTTTTATTAGCTTTGGTGGCCCTGCCGGGCAAATCAGCATGATGCATCAGGAGCTGGTCGAGAAACGCCGCTGGATATCTGAACATCGCTTCTTACACGCGCTTAACTACACCATGGTGTTACCGGGACCAGAGGCCCAACAACTCGCAACCTATATTGGTTGGCTAATGCATGGCGTGTGGGGTGGCATCGCTGCCGGTGTATTATTTGTACTCCCTTCGCTGTTTATCCTAATTGGACTGACCTGGATTTATTTAAGCTTTGGTGATGTACCCGCGATTGCCGGTGTTTTATATGGCATTAAACCTGCTGTCACCGCCATTGTGGTCTTTGCCGCTCTTCGTATTGGTTCGCGTGCACTGAAAACAAATTCATTGCGCATCATGGCGCTGCTCGCCTTTGTTGCCATTTACGCCTTTCATATCCCGTTTCCCTATATTGTTTTGATCGCAGGGCTCATTGGCTATGCCGGTTCCCGCATTGCACCGAATGAATTTAAGGCGGGTGGCCATCATGCTGACAGCGGAGGCAACTATGGACCGGCCATTATTGATGATGACACCCCACCTCCTGCGCATGCACGCTTTAAGTGGAGCCGCATCATCACCTACAGCATCATTGGCCTTTCTATCTGGGCCGGTGTGATGGCACTACTTGCCAGTCAGTATGGCTGGGATGGCACCCTGACTCGAATGGGTTGGTTCTTTACCAAGGCGGCACTGGTTACCTTTGGCGGTGCCTATGCCGTACTGCCCTATGTTTACCAGGGTGGTGTTGAGCAATTTGCATGGTTAACCGGCACACAAATGATTGATGGTCTTGCATTAGGTGAAACCACTCCCGGACCGCTTATTATGGTGGTTTCATTTGTTGGTTTTGTTGGCGGCTGGACAAAAGAAGTCTTCGGCCCGGATGCACTGCTGCTGGCCGGTATTGCCGGTGCAAGTATCGCCACCCTGTTTACTTTTTTACCTTCTTTCCTGTTTATTTTATTAGGCGGCCCAACCGTTGAGGCAACGCGAGGCGATCTAAAATTCACTGCGCCATTAACGGGCATAACTGCTGCGGTTGTCGGTGTTATTCTCAATCTAGCGGTATTCTTTGCCATTCATGTGCTGTGGCCTGATGGTCTTGATGGGCAATTTGAATGGGTCTCAGCGGTTATTGGTCTACTCGCGTTTATTGCACTATTAAAATATAAAGTAGGCATTGTCCACGTTATCGCAGCATGTGCCGCCATCGGCTTTGGATACTCATTACTCATATAAAACTGAATACGATGGTGCATCATTTGCAAACACAGCAACCAGTGCATGGTTAAACATCGACGTCATGCAACTGATATGATTGCCAACCATGAACACTGACAACACCTTTGAGACACATATCGATATTACTGATGCAGGCCAAACGGCCGTTGAAGTATTAAGTCATTCAACCAAACTCTCTAAACAGGCAATTAAACAGGCAATGAGCAAAGGCGCTGTTTGGTTAACACGCGGCAAACATACCCAACGTTTACGCCGTGCCAGTCGTACGCTCACCCCCCTCGATACGCTTCACCTTTATTATAATGCCGAGGTACTTGCCACAGACCCTGCCGAAGCAATCCTGATTGCAGATGAAGGCGATTACAGTGTTTGGTACAAGCCTTGTGGATTATTGTCACAAGGTAGTAAGTGGGGTGATCACTGCACAATAACACGCTGGGCAGCGCAACACCTCACACCAGAACGACCCGCCTTTATTGTGCACCGGCTTGATCGCGCGGCTACCGGTCTCATCCTTGTTGCGCACAGCAAAAAAGCAACCACTGCTTTAACGGCTTTATTTCAACAGCGTGATATTCGCAAGCAGTATCAGGCTATTGTGCGGGGGCAATTTCCCGGCATACCCAAGGTACTCACACTCGACACAGCAATAGAAGGTCGCGCAGCAGTGAGTCATGTGCGGTTAATGGAATATTCAGAAAAGCGACACTGCTCACTGGTCAGTGTCGATATCGAAACCGGTCGCAAACACCAGATACGGCGACATTTATCTCAGGCCGGTTTTCCGATACTGGGAGATCGCCTCTACGGTAATGAAGCATCACCCGATACCGACCTGCAATTAACCGCCGTATCGCTTCGCTTTACTTGCCCCATAACAGGTGAATTACGCACGTATGAACTAGACAAAGGTCTACGGCCACGCATTTAAAAGACTGTTTGCTAGCCAGTGTTTACTTTATACTCGCGCCCTACTACATCCTGTTAATTAACCTGACAATTCATATGGCTACTAAAACTGAACTCTTATCTCCTGCCGGCACCTTGCACAGCATGCGTTATGCCTTTGCTTACGGCGCCGATGCCGTTTACGCAGGACAACCGCGCTATAGCTTGCGGGTGCGCAATAATGAATTTTCAATGGAGAAACTCGAGCAGGGTATTAACGAAGCACATGGGCTGGGTAAGAAACTGTTTGTTGCCAGTAATTTATTACCACACAATAGTAAGGTTGATACTTACATAGGTGATATCGAGCCGATTATCGCCATGAAGCCTGATGCACTTATTATGGCCGACCCTGGCTTGATCATGATGGTTCGTGAACGTTGGCCAGAAATGCCTGTCCACCTTTCAGTTCAAGCCAATACCATGAACTATGCCGCCGTGAAGTTTTGGAAGTCACTCGGCGTTGAACGTATTATCCTCTCGCGTGAATTATCACTCGATGAAATTGATGACATTCGCCAGCGATGTCCCGATATAGAGCTCGAGGTATTTGTCCACGGCGCACTCTGTATCGCGTATTCTGGTCGCTGCCTGTTATCGGGTTACTTTAATCACCGCGATCCCAATCAGGGTAGCTGTACCAATTCTTGTCGTTGGGAATATTTTCTTTCCCCTGCACAAGAAGATGCCACCGGTGATATCCATTTGCCGAACCAAAAAGAAAACGTGATAGAAGACATTAGCAATGTTGCGGGCGTACAAATTGCGCAAGCCGGTAGCATGCAGCGACACCCCATGGCTGATCACGTCTACATGATTGAAGAAGGCCAACGCCGTGGTGACATGATGCCCATTATGGAAGACGAGCTTGGTACCTATATCATGAATTCAAAGGATCTCCGGGCAGTCGAGCATGTCCAGAAACTGGTCGACATCGGCGTAGATTCACTCAAGATAGAAGGCCGTACTAAATCACATTACTATGTTGCCCGTACTGCACAGGTCTATAAGCAAGCCATTATTGATGCAGAAGCCGGTCGGCCTTTTGATGAACGTCTGCTGCCTAGTCTCGAATCACTGGCAAACCGCGGTTACACCGATGGTTTTTATCAGCGCCATCATACTAAAGATCACCAAAACTATATGCAAAATGCGTCAACCAGTTTTACGCAACGCTTTGTCGGTGAGGTTATCGACTTCGATCCTCAGACACAACTTGCCACCGTTGATGCGAAAAATAAATTTTCAGTTGGCGACAAACTCGAATTGGTTATTCCAGAAGGCAATCAAATATTCACCTTGGAAAGTATCACGGACAAAAAAGGTAATTCGCTGGATGCTGCCCTTGGCAGTGGTTACGAAGTGCAGATACCTGTTCCAGTAAAAGAAATGACATTAGGTTTAATCGCACGATTCAATTAAGCATTTCACAAAAAAAGGGATGCGAGTGCATCCCTTTTTTTTCATAGCAATATTTCGCCTTATATTTTTGGTATCGCGTTGTTTAGCGCTTTTAAAGCTGCATTAAACTTGCCAGGTCGGTAAACCTTATCATTCTTCGTCACTGCAAACATTTTGTCGAGTGCTTTATTTAATACATCGAGCTCGCCATTATTAATTGACTTTGCATTATCCAGGACCACGACAACATTATTTGCCGCCATCATTGTTTGCTCTGCCGAAGCATAGTCACGTAATTCACCTTGCAAACCTTCCGCGACTATACTCTTTAAAATCGCCACGACATCATTATTAGTAAAGTCATGCCTGGCGATGATTTTAATTGCCTTTTCTGTCGTCGCACGTACAGCTATCGCGGCACGTTTAACCGCTGCATTTCCATTGGTCACTGACCGATGCAATGCACGAGTCTGCGTGCGTAACTTCTTACCCAAACCAGCATCAACAACCTTAACGATGTGGCGTAGCATAATAAAGTTGGCATCATTCAAGCGCACGATACCTGGTGGTAAACCAGTACCGGCACGTGGTCGCCAGCTCGCTTTATCCATTGATTTATGACAGGCATGACAATCAAATAAAACCAATTCAGGGAAGATACCATCGTGGCCACGTTTAGGATCCATTAATAGATCCAGGTTCGAGCGCATACCAATCGCCTGGCCGATTGCCCAGATTTGAACACCATCAAAAACGGGTTTGCGTTTCTTATAATCTTTATCAATCACATAGTGTGCTGGTTGCGTCGCACTAAACGTGTCCAGTTCAAAACGAATACGTGGATGTCCTGCACCCATAATACGATGTGTGACTAATTTATTTTCATCACCAAAGTGACATGAATAACATAAGGTTGCCCGCGCAACAGGATCTTCTGTTGGGTATAAACCATTCTTCAAGTTTTCTTCATGTGTTGTTTCACTGGAAGTGTGCGATTCTATCCAACGTTCAGAGCCTCCATGACACGCTTCACAACCTACACCGTCAGCAATATCAAAACGTTCTCCGCGTAATTCTGTGGGTACATTATCCGCATGGCAATCTAAACAAATTTTTGCTTCATGCGCTGGTTCTTTCAGACGTAAATTTTTTGCAATACGCTTGGAAAGCTTGTTCGTTAAAACGGAATAAGCCTTGCGCGAATGGTTGTCGTCCTTGCTCCATGTGACATATTCGTTTTGCAACACATTGGATTTTTCCCATGGTTGAATCGAACCATGACACGTACTGTTTGAACAGCTACCTACACCAAGATGTTTATCCTTTGCGTAATGCGGCAATGTTGTGTCATCAGCCGATACTGCTGACAGGCCGAATAAAAGTCCAACCAGCAATAAACTGCGAGTGAAGAATGCTTTCATGCCAAAATCCCTTATTGTTGTTCGATCCCCTAGTGGGAAATACCCTATTTTATTTATTCCGGATTAACCATGCCCCCGTCAATCCACCCCATTATGAAACTATTTGTCCTTATTTAAAAGGATCTCAACCCGAGATAGTGCCTGACGCACACTGGCATAACCCTCGCCATTGGGTGGTAACACCGCTAATAATTGGCTCCAAAGTTCAACTGTTCGCCCCAAATTACCTTCGCTATATGCGGCTAAGCCCAAAAACCACAAGCCATCTGGATGTCTTGGCGATAAGGCATTCAGGGTAGTATATAAGGCGAGTGCTTTACCATCTGGATCGCGTGGATTATTGTTAAAAACCGCCTCAGCATACATTGAGAGGATTAAAACACTGTTTGGGCGTAACTCATATGCCTTGGCAAAAGCGCGAATCGCATCCGGCTTACGGTTAATGGCCGTATAGGCCTTGGCTAATTCAGTCCAGGCAATCGCATTTTCAGGTTCCTTGGCAATCGCTTTTTCCAGCTTAATGATATTTTCAAGTGAACCCTTCGGCAGTGGTGGGTGTGCGGCCTGGGCATTATTATCCATCACATCGGTATTTTTATGTCGCCCTCCCTTGCTCGCAATCTGCGCCAACTGCTGCAATGCCTGTTGAATGGACTGATCATTCGGCAATATTTCAGCCGCAGATGTATACGCCGACACCGCTTCACTATAACGCTGCATGACCATGTAAGCACGACCCAGGCGCTTCCAGCCATCACCGTCTTGAGGTGATTCGCCAAGCCGTTTTTCAAGCTGAGCAACCATCGCCAACACCTGCGGCGGGAAGGACTGACCCGCCTGTGCAGGACTGCTCGCTGAATTGGCCTGTAAGTCCGCCAACGATGCCGCTATTTCACTATCATCTGGTAATAAGGCCGCTGCCTTGCGGTAAGCATTGAGCGCATCATCACGCCGCCCCATCACAGTATACGAGCGACCCAGGCGTTTCCAGCCAGCACCATCATTGGGTGAATCAGCCATGCGTTTTTCAAGTCGTGCCACCATTTCCAGAACTTCCGGCGGAAAAGCCTGCGCAGCGATTGGGCCTGGCGGCGCCGGTTGTGCTGACTGCGTCATGCTGCTCATGCCATCATTACCTACACCGGCCAATTTTAGTAAGGTATCGGCTTGCCAACTGCCATAAAAAATCACTGCGACCAGCGGAATAACCAGGGCAAATACTGCCATGGCCAAATACCACTGCAGACGACCGTGCTGGCTTAAACTGGCTGGCTCTGATGTTGCTTCAAGCGTATCAAGATGATTTAAGATGGTTGCCAATTCTGTTTCACGGCGTAAGGTTTCATCTGCGGCAACAGACGCTTCAAGTATGCCCTCATCAGCCTGAGATTCGAGTTGCTCTAATTGACGCAAGACACGATCGCGCGCTAAAGAATATTGACGAACTTGTGCCGCAATTTCTTCTGCATTTGATGACTGTTTAAATGGTTTGGCAAGAAACCAGGCGCAGACTGCGAACAACAGCAGCGAGGCGATAACAAGTACTAACATTATTCATTTTCTCCAGATTCATCCATTGCGCTGCGAGCATGACGAATACGTTCCTGGTCTGCCTCACTCAAGGGTGTTGGTGGTGTTATTATTTTTTCTTCGCCACGTTTTTTCATCACCAAAATCGCACCGATCACTGCCAGTAAAAGAAGTAGTGGTGGCAATATCCACAGTGGCACACCATTGCCTGATTTTGGCGGTGCCAACAAAACATAATCGCCGTAACGATCTACAAAATATTGCATAATCTCTTTTTCATTTTTGCCTTGTTGCAACTTTTCTTTAATCACATTACGCATATCTTTCGCGAGACCAGAATTTGATTCTGCTACCGGTTGATTTTGACAAACAGTACAGCGTAATTTTTCGGCAATATTGAGAACTTCACGTTCAAGCGGATCTTCATTTACATTACTTGCCACCACCAATGATGCGGTGACCAATAATAAAATAGAAACGAGAATATTATTTAACTTTCTCATTCAGCCGCACTCATTAAAGTAACGCCCCGCTCGAACATTTTATCCGTTAATGGTGCCGATATTTTCGCAACAATAATGCCATGTTTATTAATAAAAAATGTTTCAGGTACACCATAAACACCTAGCTCTATCCCCGCTCTACCGGATAAATCATGAAACGACCATTGATATGGATCACCTAAACGATTCAGCCAACGTTTTGCATTAACAAGCTCATCTTTGTAGTTAATTGCGACTAAGGAAATACTGTCACCATAACGCCTCGCGCCGCGTAAAAAAACATTATGTTCAGATTGACACGCTGCACACCACGATGCCCATACGTTAACAATCATCGGCTTACCCTGTACTACGCCTAAGGTTACGTTATTACCGTTAAGGTCCTTGCCTTGTAGTGCTGGAAACGCCTTACCAATTAAAGGGGAAGGAATATGTTTTGGATTAGTTGTTAAACCATAACCAAGCAGCCCAAACAAAATAATCAGCGCGGGAATAATCACCCACCAAACTTGTCGCATCATGCTACGTCACCTTGCCCTGCCGCTACTGACGAATGCGTTCGTTTCTTACGCAGGCGTTGTGAAAGAGACCAGCCAACACCAAATGTAATAATAAACGCGCCAGCCCAAATCCACTGTACCAATGGGTTTACGTAGGCATGAACAGAATACCGACCACCAACAATTTCACCGATCACAATGTAGACATCACGCGCCCAATTCCCGTGAATACCTGATTCGGTCGTTGGTGCCTCTTGTACGGGATACTTGCGACGTTCTGGTGTCAAAACAATATCGGTACCAAGCAATGCAAACTGTCCTTGCAAGGCAAAATAATTATCTTTACGGAATTGCTTAACGCCATCAAAACGTAATTGCTCACCACCAATTTCGAGCACATCACCTTTTGCCATCAGCACAACCTGTTCGCTACGAAACAGACCCGAACCAATCATACCAATTGCAATAATCAAAATTCCAAAATGAACAAACATACCACCATAGTAACGGCGGTTACGTTTTACTAACTGTAACCAGGCACGCACAATATTTTCATTCTGCTGTTTAGCGCGGCGTCTTGCGTTACGAAAAAAATCAACCAACATGGCGGCTAATACAAAAGCAACAACAGCCGTTCCCGCAAACGCGAACCAATGCGCCTGACTGTCCCAGACAAACATTGCAATGGCAGCAACAACACCTATAACAACCGGTAACCATAAGCGTGACCAAAGTCGTGCTAAATTAACCTGTCGCCAGGGCATCGCGGGCCCGATTCCCATTAGCAAGATAACCAGGAAAAATAACGGCACCAGAACACTGTTAAAGTACGGTGCGCCAACCGTAATCTTGGCGCCATTGATGGCTTCAAGCGCCAGGGGATACAAGGTGGCCAACATTACGCATAAACACAGCACAGTGAAAAGAACGTTGTTCCATACAAACAGCATTTCCCGAGACATCAATGACGTAATCGCTTCACGCTGTGTGTCGACACGGCCCTTCGCCAAAAATAAACCAAACGCAATCGCCAGCACCGTGACCATAAATACCAGGATGTAGACACCACGTCCCGGATCAACCGCAAAGGCATGGACCGATGACAATACCCCTGAGCGAACCAGAAAGGTGCCAAGCAATGATAATGAAAAGGTGCTGATGGCAAGAAACAGGTTCCAGCTTTGTAACATACGACGGTTTTCCTGCACCGTGATCGAATGAATCAATGCGGTACCGAGTAACCAGGGCATAAACGAGGCATTTTCAACTGGATCCCACGCCCAATAACCTCCCCAGCCCAGTTCATAATAGGCCCACCAGCCACCCAACATGATGCCAATGGTTAACATCGTCCATGCAAACAGGGTCCAACGCCTAATTAAACCGATCCAGAGTGTGGTTTCCCACCGTGTCAGCATCGCCGTCATGGCAAAGGCAAAGGGAATCGAAAACCCAACATAGCCGAAATACAGCATGGGTGGATGAAAGGCCATACCGGGGTCTTGCAAGAGTGGATTAAGGTCGCGACCTTCGATTGCCCCCGGCAATAAACGCTCAAAAGGGTTGGAAAGGAATAAAATCAGGCCCAAAAAGCCTAATAATAAGCACGCCTGAACGCTTAACATCACAGGCAATCTCAATGGAAACAAGCGCTTACCTTGAATAGCCAGGATAGCTGTGAACGCGGCTAATATCCATGCCCAGAGATATAGTGATCCCTCGTGCCCACCCCATAAAGCCGTTACCTTGTACAGCAGCGGTAATTCGCTATTCGAGTGGTTCGCCACATAGCGGACAGTAAAATCGCCCACAACAAAGGCGTGGATCAAAGTTGCTCCGCCAATTGTCATTAAAATCAATACGATATAGCTCGCCATGACACCACTGCGGGCTAAAGCCGGTGCCTGAAGGCGTCCGGCTAACCATGGAGCTACGGCTTGAACCAGCGATAAAATGAATGCGGTAAAAACAGCCAGATGACCAAACTCAACCAGATAATTACTCAAAAATCCTTGCATCCCCAATCCTTATTTTATTAACTTATTGTTTTATAAGTAATTGATTAATAATCAGACAAAACAGTATACAAGACTTAGCTTGTCAACTGCAGCCATTTCACCTACATTACGTAGTGATATTAAACCAGCATGTGTATTATCTTCTCACGCAGTCTAATGTGTCTTGAACCATTCTACATGTAAGAGATATCTGTAATTTAGGCGCATAGTCTAAAGTACATTGATCGATAACTTAAGCTGTTGTAATGTAATCGACCCTGCGACGTAGTTACGCATGGAAGAACAACAAATAATTCAACTGGCCAGTCCAAACAAGAATGCTCATCAATAATCGAGCACGGCTGCCCAGACCCAGGGAATGGTTAACCGTCTGTGTAGACAACAGACTGCATAGAACAATTCCCTGGTATTGAGACCATTTAAGACTGCTGGGTGCAGTTATTTTTAGGGGGAGTAAATGGCCGATTTCAAAATCGCCATCATTGGTTCTGGTCCCGGAGGCATGAGTGCCGCCGCGCATGCTGCAGAACTAGGCTTATCACATGTGTTACTGGAAAGTACCGACCACCTGTCTGATACTATTTTCAAGTACCAGAAAGGCAAGCACGTTATGGACGAACCGCAGGTATTACCACTGCGAAGCCCTCTCGATTTTACAGCCGGTACCCGCGAACATATTCTTGAGGTTTGGAATACGCAGGTTGCAGGTCACAACACCAACGTTAAATACAATGCTGAAGTCACTGAAATTAGTGGTGAAAAGGGCAATTTCAGCATCAAGACCAAAGCCGGTGACACCGTCACTGCTGAATTTATTGTCTTGGGCATCGGTCTACAGGGTAATCTCCGTAAACTCGGCGTTGAGGGCGAAGATCTCGATATGGTGCAATATCAACTCGATGATCCGGACGAATACGCAGATGAAACCATTGTCGTCATTGGTGCCGGCGACGCCGCAATTGAAAATGCCCTTGCACTAACCAAACAAAACACGGTTATTATTGTTAACCGTAAAGATGAATTTTCGCGTGCTAAACAAGGCAATGAAGATGGCATTAATAAGGCCATCGACACCGGTGTGATAGCGCCGTACTACTTTGCCAATACTGTCAAAGTTGAACAGTTCGATGAAGCACTGGGTTCTGGCGAACTTGGTAAAATTGTTTTATCAACCAAAAGTGGTGAAACAGAAGTTAATTGTCATCGCATCATTGCGCGTCTGGGTGCCATTGCACCGCGTCGTTTTGTACAGTCTTGTGGCATTGAATTTCCAAGTGACGATCCTGCTGCCGTTCCTGCGCTAACCGACCAGTACGAATCAAATGTGCCTGGTTTATACATTGTTGGCGCCCTGGCCGGTTACCCGCTCATTAAATCTGCAATGAATCAGGGCTATGAAGTTATTGAGTTCATTGAAGGCAACGATGTCGAACCGGCAGACGAGCCACTACTTAAAGAAAAATTCCGCGACTTTAGTGCACGTAATAATAATATGTCGGTTAACAGTGTGCTTGACCTCATCACAACCAACGTACCATTGCTTTCCGGTTTAACCACCTTGCAGCTACGTGAGTTCATGATCGACAGTGACATGCGCACACCCGCTGAGGGCGACATTATTTTCGAACGTGATGATTTTACCAATACGTTCTACTCCATCGTAGGTGGCGAAGTTGAAGTACAAATCAACCCGCAGGATCCACGTCAGCGAATCTCGCTTAACAAGGGTGCGTTCTTTGGTGAAATGAGTTTGATTTCTGGTCACCGACGTTCTGCAACCATACTTGCTGGCAAGAACTGTGTATTGATTGAAACGCCCAGGCGTTCAATGAACAAGACCATTAGCTCGGTTGAATCGGTCAAACGGGTTATTGATGAAGCCTTCTTGATGCGTGCATTACAAGCCAAGATTGCACCCAATACATCGATTGAAAAACTACAATCTGTTATCAGTACCGCGACGCTTAAAAACTATAAAGCAGGCGAAGTGCTTTTCAACGAAGGTGATGAAGGCGACACGCTCCATCTGGTTCGCGCTGGTTCGCTCACTGTTTCGAAAACGGTTGGCGGAAAAGATGTCGTACTGTCTTATTTGCCCGCGGGCAACTACGTTGGCGAAATGGCATTGTTCGGTGATAACAACCGCTCGGCAACCATTCGTGCAGCTGTGGCGACTGAAACTATCTGCCTTGATGGTGATGCCTTTCGCAAATTAGCCGATGAAGATGAAGATGTTCGCAAACGCGTTCAGGAAGTGATAGATAGCCGTAAACAAGTCAACGTGCAGATGGAAGATAACTCTGATTCCGGCACTATCATCAGCTTCCTTGTTGAACAGGGTCTTGGTGAGGCAACCGATGTCCTTTTAATCGATGAATCACTTTGTGTGCGTTGTGACAACTGTGAAAAGGCCTGTGCTGAAACACATTACGGTACCTCGCGACTTGACCGTGAAGCAGGCCCCACGTTTGCCTCGCTGCACGTTCCCACCTCGTGTCGTCACTGTGAACACCCGCACTGTATGCAAGACTGCCCACCAGATGCGATTCATCGTGCCGAAAATGGCGAAGTCTATATTGCCAATAACTGCATCGGCTGTGGTAACTGTCAACGCAATTGCCCATACGGTGTCATTCAAATGGCATTGGTTTCCAAGAAACAAAAAACGGGTCTGGTTTCATGGTTATTAACCGGTGCCGGTATCGCACCAGGTGGCCATGATGCCGCTGCCGCGAAGAAAGATCCGGATGCGAAGAAAATGGCTGTTAAGTGCGATATGTGTAAAGACATATCCGGTGGCCCTTCTTGTGTAAGGGCCTGCCCAACTGGCGCTGCCATACGTGTAAACCCGGGCGAATTTATGTCTGTCACCAATCTTGAAAATTATTAGGACACGCTAGCAATGATGCATCAGTCACTTTTTGTTTACAGTGGTTATCGTTACTTCAAACTCTGTATGTTGTTAATTGTCGCATCTGTGATCGCTTACGCGATCCATGAACCGGTTGATGGCCCGAATGGTGGTACCTGGTTGGGCTATACCTTGGGCGGGCTAGGCGCATTTATTATTTTATTACTGATGTGGTTCGGAATGCGCAAGCGTTCTTATAAATCTGACATGGGGCAAGTTCAGGGCTGGCTGTCTGCACACGTTTACCTCGGCCTCGCATTGATTGTCATCGCCACATTACATGCCGGTTTTCAAATTGGCTGGAATGTACACACCCTTGCCTACGTGTTGATGTTCATTGTTATCATTAGTGGTATTTTTGGTGTTTTTGCCTATTTACGCTACCCGGAGTTGATGACCAAGAATCGTCGTGGCAATACCCTCAATCTCATGCTCACTGAAATGTCTGAGTTAGACCGTGAGTGCCGCGACGCTGCTGCACAACTGACTGATGAAATTAATAAGTGCATACTCGACTGCTGCGAAAACACCGTGATTGGTGGCTCGGTTTATAAGCAACTCTCCGGTAAAAATGCCAATTGCGCCACTCAGGCTGCGCTGAATAAGATCGGCGAACTTAATAAATTATTACCAAAGGAAATGGCTGCCGACTCAAGTCGCCTCATGACCTTGCTTGGTAAAAAATCTGAACTGGTTCAACGCGCACGTCGTGATGTGCAGTACAAAGCAATAATGGACATCTGGTTGTATTTCCATGTCCCTCTTTCATTCGCTTTACTTGCTGCATTAACCGCACATATCGTTTCAATTTTCTTTTACTGGTAGGCCTATTCATGCAGTGTAAAGTCAGCTTTCTAACTCGTAAATCCCGCGGTGGCGTCACGCATAAAGACGAGGTCGTGTCGGGTGCCAGTATTCGTATCGGGCGAAGTACCGAAAATGAACTCTACGTGTCTGATTTCCGCGTTTCCCTACATCACGCCACGATTCATGACCGTCAGGGTCGTTACTATATCGAGGCCGAATCCGGTTCTGATCTACGCGTAAATAACGAAATATCACAAAGCACGCGTCTTAATAAAGGCGACAAAATTGCTGTTGGTCCCTACGACATAGAAGTAATCTCTGCTGAAGAAGGCCAAGATCTTGATATTACCATTGAGCTGGTCCGCCAGCTTGGTGATGATCTGGAAAAATTAAAAAAGCGTTCTGTTACTACCTTAGCTGCGACAGGCTTTAGTCGTCGTCGCTGGTCGTGGGTTTTCTATACTATTATTACTCTCCTGTTCCTGGTTTTACCTATTGGTGCGTTTTACTCTGATGACATTCGCAACCTATTTGAAGATGCCCCGGTTACCGCTGACATTTCCTGGAAATCGGGCGACTTTGAGTCAGCGCATACTTTTTTCGCAAACGATTGTAAGGCCTGTCACCAGGAAGCCTTTACAACCGTGCGCGATACGGCTTGTGCAACCTGTCACACAGAAACGCATACTCATGCGGATCCACAATTTTTCGAGCTTTCCGGTCTAAATGAAACACGTTGTGCTACTTGTCATAAGGAACACAATGGCCGTGATGGTTTGGTTCGTCGTGATGAAGGTCTGTGTGGTGATTGCCATAAAGATCTTGATGCAACAACCGCCACTGATTTAAGCAACGCTCATGACTTTGGCAATAATCACCCTGATTTCAAGGCAACCATGTTCCGCTATGACGCGGCGGCTAAAACCTTTTCAACTCAGCGTGAAGCATTACAGGATAAACCTGTGGAAACATCTAACCTGAAATTTCCGCATGACAAGCACCTCACCGTTGAAGGTGTCGATGCACCGGGTGGTTCACGGGTCATGGTCTGTGCTGACTGTCATGAAGCTGAACCCGGCGGCATTGGCATGAAACCAATCGTGATGAAGGAACACTGCTCAGAATGTCACCGTCTTGAATTTGAGGCCGATATTCCCGATCGCATTGTTCCACATGGCAATCTTGAACATATCCTTTACACCTTAACCGAGTACTACGGCAATATTGCCCTTAAAGGTGGCTATGACGATATCGATGCACCTGCCATCGTTCGTAACCGTCGTCGTCCAGGTCAACGTGTGACTAAACGTGAACAGCGCGATGCCTTCTTATGGGCGAAACAAAAAGCACTTAGCGTTGGTGAAGACTTATTTGAAGATCGTGTCTGTTCAACCTGTCACGATGTGTCCAAGGTTCGTGATGGCGATTCTCCAAAATGGAAAATTGCACCGGTGCGCGTTGCTGACACCTGGTTGCCAAAAGCGCGCTTTGTTCATAACAAGCACCAAACCATGCAATGTACTGACTGTCATGATGCGGGCAAATCTGAAGACAGTGGCGACGTATTAATACCCGCCATTGATAATTGCCAGCAATGTCATGCCGGTACTGAAACGGCACATAACAAGATTGAATCGACCTGTGTTGATTGTCATGGCTTCCATATTGCTGAAGATTTCTTATTAGGTGATCGTAAAGGCATGCCTGCTAGAAAATCGACTTCTGCAACAGCAGATCGCATGGATAAAAACAAGTAATCACTTTAAAAGATTTATCAGGGGTAAATACTAGTGAACATTGCACAACTTACACGCAATTTAGCGTTATTGGCCAGTCTGACTCTTATCACTGCATGTGGTGGTGGCGGTGGCGGCGGTGGAAATCCTGCTGCTCAGGGGACCAATGTTGATTCTGGATGCACCGGTTCTTGCGCCACAACCAGCCCTGCAAACCTAACCCAAGCCGATGTGGGTGCAATTATTTCGCAAGCAGTACAAGAAGCTACTCAGCGGGGTGTCGCTGCAACGATTGCTGTTACCGATCGCGTTGGAAACGTACTTGGTCTATTCCAAATGAATGGTGCCGCAACAACGTTCACCATTCGCTCAGGTATAGTCGATGACCCAATTAGGTCTGGGCTGGAAAATTTGAATGTTTTGCCGAGTACCTATGCGGCAATTTCCAAAGCCGTTACGGGTTCTTATCTTGCATCCGAAGGCAATGCTTTTTCGACTCGCACAGCAAGTCAGATTATTCAGGAACATTTTAACCCGGGTATTGATAACCTACCAGGCGGCCCACTATTTGGTGTGCAATTCAGCCAACTGCCTTGTAGTGACCTGGTGACTGATGCTGCTGGCCCAGGCGTCGGTGTAGGTCCACAACGAGCACCGCTAGGTTTGTCTGCTGATCCTGGCGGCTTCCCTTTGTATAAAAATGGTCATCCTGTCGGTGGCATTGGCGTAATTTCCGATGGTCTTTATAGCCTTGATCGCGACATTGGTATTAATGATAACGGCAGTCGAAACGATGCCGACTATGATGATGAATCAATCGCCATTGCCGGACAGTTTGGCTTTGCACCCCCGGTTGACCGCCAGGCAAACCGCATTACAGTTATAGGCAACACCTTACGTTACTCTGATACCGATACAGGGGATCTCGCTGTTCCTAATCCCCAAACAGCGCCTGCTTTTACCAGTATTAATGGCATATTAGGAAACTTGGTCGATGATACCGGCGCGCAAAACTATTTTATTGCTGCCAACGGACTGCTAAATGGATCTACTTTTGGTGCGCCGGACTCTGGTATCGAACCTGCCGACAGTGTTGATGCTACGCTATTCCCTGGCCTGGATGCCTTCGTCTTGACCAATGGCGCAAGTGTGAATCGCTATCCCCCCATTGATGGTGCCGTTATTGCGGGTAACAATCAGCTGACAGCTGCCGATGTAACGCAGCTGTTACGCAGTGCTCTGGGTGTTGCCAATCAGGCGCGTGCTCAAATTCGTCGACCACTCGATAGTCAGGCTCGCGTGACTATTTCCGTGGTTGATACAGCCGGTAATATTGTGGGCATTGCACGTACTCGCGATGCGCCTTTGTTCGGCACCGATGTATCATTACAAAAAGCACGTACCGCAGCATTCTTTTCAAGTACGGATGCCGCAATGGTTATCGATGCTGAAAATAATGTGACCTATTTGAATCCCGATGCAAGCCCCTCAACTACCGTGATTGATTTCACTGACTATATTTCGACATTACGAACATTTGTCGGTGACAACACTGCGCTAGCCAACGGCATTGCTTTTGCTGATCGCTCCGGTGGTAACCTGTCGCGACCTTTCTACCCTGATGGCATCAACGCTAATATCAACGGCCCATTCAGTAAATCATTTGATCCAGATACTCCTGCGAATAACACATGGAGTCCTTTCTCAAATGGCATACAACTTGATCTGGTTTTAAACCAACTTGTCAATCATCTGGCTAATGGTGCTAATCCCACCTCTTGTACGGGCAATACTCGTCTTGCCAATGGCATACAAATTTTTCCGGGCTCAGTACCAATTTACCGTAATGGGGTATTGATTGGTGGTATCGGCGTTTCGGGTGATGGTATTGAACAAGATGACATGATCTCATTCCTCGGTACGTTCAGAGCCGGTGTTGCTCTAACCGGTAATGGTATTGGTAGCGGTGCTATTTTAGGAAATGCGCCAACTGGTATGCGTGCCGATACGCTCGCGACAGGGCAATTAGCCGCTAACCGACTGCGTTATATTCAATGTCCACAGAATCCGTTCATCGGTAGTGCTGACAACAATGTTTGTGCTGGAAAATAATTATGCGAACCTTACGATCACATAGTACTTTGTTTCTGGTGATGTCCTTGTCAGCCAACCTGGCATTGGCAAGTACTAGCACTAATAATGATGCTCATACTGGGCGCATCAAACTGACGTCCACATTTGACTACACTGCCAATATGGCATCCGCAAATGCGCGCATTAATAACAATACTCACAGTGGTCGCATCAAGCTGGCTTCCTCATTTAAATACGCAACCGTAACAGACACGCAAGGACCAAGCCCTTTTTCTGCGGCACAGCAACAACCAGCTACAGTGGTTGCTTCGGCTAAAGCCTATAATGACTTTGGTATACATATCGCCGGATTGACTCCGGATAATGAACCTGAACGCTTCGCCGATTCATATAACCCTTATCCCTCTTCCTCAAGACAAGGTTTCCAGTTAGCGGCAGCAGAACGTCGTCGTCCAGGAGAAGAACGCACACCCGATCGCCCGGCTCCTAAACAGGTAGATCCGAATCGCAACAGCGATCTAAGACCCATTGCTATTTCGAATCCAAACCTGCCACACCCGGTCGTACCGTTACCCGATCGCTACCGTATTGTTGAGGCCGTTGGTGTCAATGAACGTTGGTTTGACCCATATAATCAAAACACACTAAAAGGTGATCGTCCCATTTTGGGCACAAAGGATTGGTTCTTAAGTATTGGCGTTATTTCAGATACGGTACTTGAACCACGTCGCCTACCGACACCTGTTTCACCTACCACCAGCCGCAGAGCAGGTGCGCTTGATGTATTTGGTGGCCGCGACCAAACAATTTTTAGTGAAACCCTGGTCACGGCCTTTGTTTTGTATAAAGGTGATACGGCCTTTAAGCCACCCGATCACGAGTACCGCCTCACTCTGGCATTTAACTTTAACCGTGTAGAGGTAGAAGAAGATGGTGTACTTAATATTCGACCTGAACGCGGTAATGTTCGTGAAGATACCCATGTAGGTCTACAAGAGCTGTTTTGGGACAAGCACTTACGCAACGTTTCAGATCGTTATGATTTCGATTCTGTCCGTATTGGTATCCAGCCTTTTAACTCTGATTTCCGTGGTTTCCTGTTTCAGGATCAACAATTCGGCATTCGTCTGTTCGGCAACCGCGATAACAACTTTTTCCAATACAATCTAGCGTGGTTCCGGCGTGTTGAAAAAGACCTTAATAGTGGGCTAAATGATGTCAGCGAATCACTTCGCGAAGACGATGTCTTTATTGCTAATATTTACAAACAGGATTTCCCCGTTATTGGCCACACTTCACAGGCAACCGTTATTCATAATCGCAACCGTGAAGGTGATGAGGGCCAGTACTTTGATACCAATGGTTTCCTTGCAAGACCTGCCCCCCTCGGTAATGGTCGACCTCGCGATTATGACGTGACCTACATTGGTTATAACGGTGATGGTCATTTCGGACGCCTTAACCTGACAACCTCGTACTACTATGCAACCGGCCACGAAAATCGTAATGCCCTGTTTAATGATAAAACACGCATTGATGCCTTCTTCGCTGCGGCAGAAGCATCAATCGACTTTGACTGGATTCGCCTGCGCCTATCTGGCCTTTACGCCAGTGGTGATAAAGATCCATTTGATAACCGTTCACAAGGCTTTGATGCGATCTTTGAAAACCCGCAATTTGCAGGCGCGGATACCAGCTTCTGGATTCGCCAACCTGTCGCCAACATTGGTGGTGGTGGTGTCGCTTTATCTGGACGTAATGGTCTACTCAATTCATTACGCACATCAAAAGAACAGGGCCAATCCAATTTTCTTAATCCTGGCACAACATTAATAGGTGTGGGTGCTGATTTCGACGTGACCCCGGAGTGGCGTGTATCGGTTAATGCCAACAAACTGGGATTCGCCGACACCTCATCGCTTGAGGTCTTCCGTCAAGTTGGTTCAATAGATAATGATATTGGTTGGGATCTATCTGTCTCTGGTATTTACCGCCCGTTCTTTACCCAGAATATTGTATTCAGGCTTTCTGGTGCGGCACTCATACCTGGTGATGGCTTTGAAGAATTATACGGTGATGAAACCTCTTACTCGGTTCTCGCCAACCTGCTCCTGACTTACTAGTCTGCAACACAACATGGAATGAATAACGCGTGATGAAACAACCACTACTCAGCCGCTTACTCGCGACAGGACTGCTTTGCAGTCTTAGCCTATTGGCATCGGCATCTGATTTAGAGAAACCTCGTGACATTGAATATGCTGTCACACCTAATGCGCCAAAACATCAGTCCTGGGAAGAGGCCGATCCAAAAAGTGCTGGTTGTATCACCTGTCATACTGAGACTGATCGTAAAACCATGCATGCTAGCCCAGCGGTAGTGCTTGGTTGTACCGACTGTCATGGTGGTGATTCATCCATTAATAAACCTGAAGGAACTCAGAAAGGCGATGCGGCCTATCGCGCTGCGCTCGACAAGAGTCATGTACAACCGCGTTTCCCAAAAACCTGGAACTACCCAAGTAGTGCCAATCCAGAAGTCAGTTTTACCCTGTTAAACAATGAAAGTCCTGAATATGTTCGTTTCGTGAACCCGGGTGATCTTCGCATTGCCCGCGAAGCCTGTGGTGAGTGTCACTTGCCGATTATCCAGGCCAGTGAACGTAGCATGATGGCCACGGGTATTATGCTTTGGGGCGGTGGTTCTTATAACAACGGTATCCTGCCGTTCAAGCAATACATTCTTGGCGAAGCCTATACCCGTGAAGGCGAACCGGCTTCACTGGTTGCCCCTGTCAAACCGACACCCGAAATGTCCGCTAAAGGTGCATTGGAACAAATATTTCCACTGCCTGCCTGGGAAACAACGCCACCAGGAGATATTTTCCGTGTTTTTGAACGTGGTGGACGTAACATCGTAAACCTGTTCCCGGAAACTGGCTTGCCAAACAGTCTTGGCCGTATTCAACAACTCGAAGAACCAGGACGCCCTGACCTCAAACAATCAAATCGTGGTCCTGGCACCGGTTTACGTATTTCAGTTCCGGTCCTTAACATTACCAAAACACGTTTGAACGACCCGTTCCTGTGGTTCCTCGGCACCAATGATGGTCCGGGTGATTTCCGTTCATCCGGTTGTTCATCTTGTCATGTTGTTTACGCCAATGATCGTGACCCGCGTCATTCTGGCCCGTATGCAGAATTTGGCCATAAAGGTAAAACACAAACCAGCGATCCGACCATTGATAAAGATGAGTCCGGTCACCCGATTAAACATGAGTTCTCGCGTGCGATCCCAACCTCACTTTGTATGAACTGTCACATGCACCAACCGAATGTATTCGTTAATAGCTACCTCGGTTACACCATGTGGGATTACGAGTCAGATGCGCCGCACATGTGGCCGAAAGAACAGCGTTACCCAACTCATGCCGAGATTCGTGAAATTAATGAACATAACCCTGAAGAAGCGGCTATTCGAGGCAAGTGGAGTGATCGCGAGTTCCTGGAAAATGTGTGGGATAACAACGATAAACTGAAAGACACCCAGTTTGCCGATTACCACGGCCACGGTTGGAACTTCCGCGCTATCTTTAAACGCGACCGCAAAGGCAACATGCTTGATGCCGATGGCAAGATCGTCTCAGAAAAAGATCCCGAGTGGGCGAAAAAAGCCGTGCACATGTCATCAATTCACCTTGATGTCGGTATGCACTGTGTCGATTGTCACTTTGCACAAGATTCACACGGCAATGGCCACATCTATGGTGAAGTTGCGCAATCTGTTGAAATCGACTGCATGGATTGCCATGGCACTGCCGATGAATATCCTACGTTGAAAACCTCAGGCCCTGCCGCCCCTCCAGGTGGTAATGACCTGTCACTACTGCGTACACCCACCGGCAAAAAACGCTTTGAATGGCGCGATGACAAACTCATCCAACGTTCATCACTCTGGCCGGATCGTGAATGGGAAATGTCACTGGTTAAGGATAACGTTAACCCGGACCATACAGACTTCAATGCCAAATCTGCCCGCGCCAAGTTAATGTCGCACAACACGCAGACATTTGAATGGGGTCCAGGTATCGCAAAAGAAGACCGTGCCCATAAGAACGAAGAGATTCTTTGTTTCACCTGTCACAGTTCCTGGGCAACCAGTTGTGCCGGTTGTCACTTGCCTATTCAGGCAAACTGGAAGTCAGAGCGTGGTCACTATGAAGGTGGCGAAACACGAAACTATGCCACCTACAACCCGCAAGTTGTTCGCGACCAGATGTACCAGCTGGGTAAACATGGTCCCGCCAAGGGTAGTCGTATCGCACCAGTGCGTTCTTCATCGGCACTGGTACTGTCATCACGTAACATCAACCGTGAGCTGATTTATATTCAACAACCTCCGGTTGCTGCCAGTGGTTACAGCTCACAGGCCTTTGCACCACACTTCCCGCATACCACGCGTAAAACAGAAACCAAAACCTGTACAGACTGTCACTTGTCTGAAGCCAATGACAACAATGCCATCATGTCGCAGTTACTGTTACTGGGTACCAATTTTGTTAACTTCGTTGGTTACTACGCCTGGGTCGGCACAGAAGACCAGGTGATTGGCCAACGTGTTACCGAGTGGGATGAGCCACAAGCGGTGATTGGTAGTTACTTGCATAAGTACGCCTACCCGGATTGGTTCAAGGATCACCTTGATAACAACCGTGTCTTACCGGAGAAACTGGAATACGTGTTCCGACATGATTCTAATGCCGCCAACTGTCTGCAAATGCGTGGTGAGTACCTGTATGTCGCTGAAGGTAGCAACGGTACACAGGCCTACGATATAGCCAGCATTGCCAACAAGGGTATTTCGCAGCGCATTATTACGGCTCCGTTTAGCCCACTGGGGCATAACACGCGCATTAAGTCCAAGAACGCGACCTGTGTTGTACTACCGACTACGCAGCCAATTCATGCGGTTCGCAGTCGTAGCAAAATGATGCAAGAGGTTAATCTGGAACAGCCTATGCATGCTATCTATGACAACATGTTTATTACAGACTCTGAAGAAGGTTTGATTGTTGTTGATATCAATACCCTCTCTGATGGTGAGCCACGCAATAACTTCTTCGAACGTAAGGCAACCTGGAACGAAAATGGTGTTTTAAATGGTGCCAGCCATCTAACCATTGCCGGTTACTACTTCTACGTCACCACACCAAAGGGTATCGTTGTGCTTAATATGGATGATCCCACCAAGCCGAAATTGCTTAATGTCATCCCAATGAAGAACCCACGTGCAACGGCCCTACAGTTCCGTTACCTGTTTGTTACTGATGATGAAGGCTTCAAGGTTGTTGATGTCACTGTACCAGAACAACCAAAGCTTGTAGAAAATGCCCTGGTACCTCTCAAGGATGGTCACCGCATCTACGTCGCACGCACCTACGCCTATGTTGCCGGTGGTAGTGAAGGCCTGGTTATTATTGATGTAGAAAAACCTGAGCAACCCAGGCACTACATGACGTATACCGCCGATGGTCAACTTAACGACGCACGCGATATCGTTATTGGTACGACCAATGCCTCACTGATTGGTTATGTCGCTGATGGTAAAAATGGTCTGAAGGTACTGCAACTGACTTCACCTGATTCACAACCACGTTTCTATGGCTTTAGCCCGGAACCTGTGCCTGAACTCATTGCTACTGCACCGACCAAGTCGCCTGCCCTTGCTCTGTCGAAAGGTTTGGCGCGTGACCGTGCCGTCGATGAAACCGGTGGACAAATGGCCGTCTTCGGTCGTATCGGCTCTCGCCCATTCACCCTCGATGAAATGAAGAAACTCTATCTGGATGAACATGGTTCGCCTTACTTCGTAACGGATGATGCTAAGCTCAGTGACATTGTCCGTGACAAGAAAGACTCATCATTACGTCGCAGGGCTGGTGCTAACTAGTAATGTTACAAGCTAATGCGCTGGCCGGTGAACGCGCCGGTCAGCGACTTTTCTCTGATATTTCGTTCCAGTTACACAGCGGCGATCTACTCCACGTAAGTGGCTCTAATGGTAGTGGTAAAACAACCTTACTGCGTATGCTCTGTGGCCTGACGCTTCCCTCAGCGGGCAGCATCTTCTGGCAACAAAATACCATTGATAATCATCGTGATGAATTCAATGCCGAGCTTCTCTATATCGGTCACCGCCATGGCATGCACAGTGATCTCAATGCATTGGAAAATTTACAGCTTTCAGTGCAACAGCCAGCAAACCGTGCCCGTATTTTCGCAGCACTTGAAAATGTTGGTCTTGGCCAGCATCTTGAAAAACCACTGCGCCTCTTGTCGCAAGGTCAACAACGTCGTGTCGCCCTGGCACGGTTGTTACTTGAATCACGCGCGCTGTGGATATTAGACGAACCACTTGCTGCGCTCGATGTAGATGCCGTCGAATGGTTTAGCCAATGCCTTGCACGGCACTTAAAAGAAGGTGGTATGGCCGTGGTCACCACGCACCAAACGGCTAGCTTTATTTCACATGTCAGCATCAATGTGGAACTTGGCTAATGACTATATTCTCATCATGGCAGCGTGTCTTGAAACGCGAATTATTGCTCGCCTATCGGCAACGTAACGATATTATTACACCACTGATCTTTTTTATTATTGTTATTAGTCTCTTCCCTTTAGGTGTAGGGCCCGAAGCAGAAACTTTACGCATCATCGCGCCGGGTGTCATCTGGGTAGCCGCATTATTGGCAACCTTATTATCATTACCGCGTCTATTTAGTAATGAATTGCACGATGGCACACTCGAACAATTGTTACTCACCCCGCAACCTGCCAGCATTTTGGTCTTTGCCAAGATCACCGCACACTGGCTAACTACGGGTCTGCCACTGGTGCTCATTAGCCCCCTGCTTGCGCTCAGTCTCGACATGTCGTCAACAGCATTGATTTACACCCTGTTGACCTTATTGCTCGGCACACCGATTCTCAGTCTCATCGGCGCCATTGGTGCAGCACTGACATTGGGTTTGCGCGGTGGCGGTGTTTTGTTAGCGCTGCTGATTTTACCGCTTTATATCCCCGTGCTCATTTTTGCAAGTGGTGCCATTATCGCCGCAAGCAATGGTTTTTCTGCTGAGGGTCATTTATCCCTCATCGGCGCATACCTGATATTAACGCTCGTCTTCGCCCCCTGGGTGGCGAGTTACGCATTAAGAGTCTCCCTGGACTAAGCCGCTTTCGAAAACAAGTTCTGGTAAACTACGCCCATGATGACATTACGCACAAAAGGAATACCACGGTGATATTCCAGAAATATGCTGCCGCAAAATACTTTTACCCTCTCGCGGGTAAATGCCTGCCGTGGGTGGCTTCACTGACAGTTATCACATTATGTGCCGGTTTATACCTGGGTTTATTTGTTGCGCCACCCGACTACCAACAAGGCGAAACCGTGCGTATTATGTTTGTCCACGTTCCTGCCGCCTGGATGTCAATGTTCGTCTACGCCATGATGGCGGGCGCCGCCGCTATTGGCCTGGTATGGAAAATAAAGCTCACCGATACCTTTATCTCGGCCAGTGCAGCCATTGGTGCATCGTTCACATTACTCGCACTACTGACGGGTTCACTTTGGGGTAAACCCATGTGGGGAGCATGGTGGGTATGGGACGCACGTCTGACCTCTGAGTTAATCCTGCTATTTTTATATCTTGGCTTTATGTCGTTACAATCTGCAATTGATGATCCGCGCCGTGCTTCGCGTGCAGGTGCTATCTTGCTTCTGGTCGGTGTCATCAACCTGCCGGTGATTCATTACTCGGTAGAATGGTGGAACACCTTGCATCAACCTGCTTCGGTAGCGCGGGTTGATGGTCCGCGCATTCACAGTAGTATCTTAACGCCATTACTTGTTATGGCCGTTGCATTTAAACTTTTCTACATCAATGTTGTCCTTATACGTATGCGCGCAGCGATACTTGATAATGAAACGAATTCACGATGGCTTGAGGAACAAGGTGCATGAACTGGCCAGAGTTTTTCAACATGGGTGGTTACGCTTTCAATGTGTGGGGTAGCTACCTGCTGGCAGTTATCATTCTAGGCCTGAATATATGGTTACCATTGCGACGATATCGTGCGCAACAAAAAAAGGTACGGCAACAACATGAAACCTCGTCATAAGAAAATCAGTTTTATCGCCTTAGCGGTGTTTGGTTTATGCGCCATTACCCTGCTTATTCTGAATACCTTCAGCAGTAATATCGTCTTCTTTCATTCGCCAACAGACATCAAAGAAGGCAAAGCCCCCATTAATCAAACCTTCCGCTTAGGTGGTATGGTTAAGGCCGACAGCGTAAAACATAATAAAGACGGCCTACAGGTCAGTTTTACAGTCACCGATACCCTCAAGGATATCGACGTTACCTACAAAGGTATCCTGCCTGATTTATTCCGTGAGGGGCAAGGCGTTGTGGTACAGGGAAAATTACAAACGACAGGCGCATTTGAGGCTGAACAGGTCCTTGCCAAGCATGATGAAAACTATATGCCACCTGAAGCCAAGGCAGCACTTGACCAAGCGGCTAAAACACTGCAACAGCCAGCAATGTAGCTAAAACAGTGCTTGAGTATAGCCGGATACCGACACGCCTTCACAAAAACAGGTTTCCCGGCCAGCATATCTGCTATCATTCGGCCTCGTGAATTAATATTAGGCACTATTTAGCATGAGCAAATCACTCTTCACAAGCCTGATTCTGGGCCTCATTATTGTCGTCTCGGTCGTCGGCGTGATGTTATATCAAGGTGGTCGCGTCGACCGTTCGGATCTGGAAAAACTCAGTGCAACTGTTTTTCGTATGCCTCGCGCCATTAATCCATTCGAGTTAACTGATCATCGTGGTAAAATTTTCAACCAGAATACCTTAAAAGGTAACTGGTCATTTATCTTCTTTGGTTATACCAATTGCCCAGACGTTTGCCCAAACACCTTAGCGGTCATGAATGTGATGGCCAATAATCTGGAAAAAAATCAACCTGACAAAATTATACCGCATTTTATTATGGTCTCGGTTGACCACGAGCGCGACACCGTTGAGGTGCTAAATAAATACATCCCCTATTTTAATAATTCTTTTATCGGCTTAACCGGCAGCTCCACCGAGCAGGTTGATGCTATCACCAAACAATTTGGTATACCGTACTTTATTAGCAAAAAGTCACCTGCCGATACCAGCTATGAAGTACAACACAGCGGCGCCATTTTGCTGGTTAATCCAGAGGGTAATTTACATGCGCTGTTTTCTGCTCCGCACGATCCAGCCAGGCTAATAAATGAATTCACTCTTATCAGATATATACACGAGCAAGAATAATAATGTTTAATTTTCGATATTTAATAACACTTTTACTTCTCACTATTGTTTCTCCTGTCGCGCTAGCCGATATAACAATAGAAGACGCGTGGATACGCGAAGCACCGCCAGTGAGCCGTGTGCAAGCGGCTTACGCAACATTTAAAAACAGTCAAGCCGATGATGTCGAGTTGATAAAAGCCACCAGCCCGGCCTTTGCAAAAATCGAGTTTCACAAAACCATTTCAGAAAATGGTCTGACAAAAATGCAAGCCCAAGCATCGGTTACTATCCCCGCCAAGGGTAATGCCGAATTAAAACCGGAAGGCATGCATATGATGCTTTTCAATCCGGTTAACCCTGTGCGCGCGGGAAACAAAATTGAGTTTCACTTTACATTTAGTAATGGCAACACAACCAGCTCAAGCTTTATTGTTAAAAAAGCAACTGGCATTAATCACCACCAACATATGCACCACTAATTTTATGTCAGCGCTTACTAATTTCTTTATCCGTATAATTCCACAGCACGGTTTATCAAACCTTGTTTTTAAAATAACCCGGATCCGAGCAGCATGGTTTAAAAACTGGGCAATTCGCACATTTATCAATGTGTTTAATGTTGATATGAGTCTTGCCATGCAACCGGAGGCAGAAGCCTATAAAGACTTCAATAGCTTCTTCACGCGACCATTACGTGAAGCTGCTCGGCCAATTTGTAACAAGGGTATTTGTAGTCCTGTCGACGGCGCCATCAGCCAAATCGGTTCGATTGTCGACGATACCCTGGTTCAGGCAAAAAACCACCGTTATGAACTCACGGCTCTACTGGGTGGTTCAGCGACACTTGCTAAACATTTTACTAATGGACGCTTTTGCACTATCTATTTATCACCACGGGATTACCATCGCATTCACATGCCGATCGATGGTAGTTTACGCGAGATGACTTACGTTCCAGGGAAACTCTACAGCGTTAACACCTATACGGCTAAAACGGTAGCTGGCCTGTTCGCCATTAATGAACGAGTCGTAAATATTTTCGATACGGAACGTGGACCAATGGCTTTAATACAAGTCGGTGCGATTAATGTCGGTAGTATGGAGACGGTTTGGCATGGCATGGTAACGCCACCTTATGGAAAAGAAATCACTACCTGGCGCTATGATAAACAAACCGTTGAATTACAACGTGGTGATGAAATGGGTCGTTTCAATATGGGATCAACTGTTATTCTGTTGTTTGCCAAAGATGCCATCGAGTGGCAGGAAGGCCTACAGGCCGCTGATACTGTACGTATGGGCCAATGTCTATCGACTGATTAGTAACCGTGAGAATATGCTTAACGGTGAATCATCTACACAATAAACGTGACATTTTCACTTTTTAAAACCGCAGTAGTTAGCCGCTATTTCCTGCAGGAAAGCCTAGCATTTACGCCACTAAAGTAGATTCATACGAGGCTTTTATGAAAACGTCAGACAACTATTTATTATTATTTATTTGGGGATTGCTCTTTATTATTTTGAGCTTGCCTGCCTTAGCTACAGTAACCGAAAACACTATGTTCACAGTGACAAACCATCAAGGAAACGTCGCTGAATGCATTCCGCCTTCGATATAATGAATGGGCTCGTGTTCACTACTCAATCGACGACAACGCGGTCACCGCTGAAATAGAATCAACACCCATCATCAGCATCAGTAAACGATCAATGCCCACTGCGACACCGGCGCAATCAGGTAGACCGGATTCCAGTGCAGCGATTAAATTATTATCAATCGGTAATTGAGCCAGGCCAGCTTGTTGGCGTTTAATATTCTCACTTTCAAAACGCTGCCGTTGCTCTTTGGCATCCGTTAATTCATGAAAACCATTGGCGATTTCAACACCATCAATGAACAATTCAAAACGTTCTGCAACACGTGGATCATTATCATTAATCCTGGCCAGTGCAGCCTGCGAAGCGGGATAATCGTAAATAAATACCGGTTGTTTTCCCAGTGCCGGAACAATCACCTGATCCATGATTAAATCACACCAGTCATCAATACTCGCCGCATCCATTCCCACCACGTGTTCAAGGCCATGTAACTGAGCACATTTCTTTAACGATGCCGAATCTACTCCAAGTGGGTCAATCCCGGCATGTTCAATAAAGACCTGCTGGTAGGTGAGCCTTCTTATTGCGGACGTTGGCTCGCCCAATACATCATTAAGTAGTTCGACAATTTCATCCATTAGCTGATGATGATTATATTCAGGCCGATACCATTCCAGCATTGTAAATTCGGGGTTATGTTGTCTGCCTAGTTCCCCATTGCGAAATACTTTGCATAATTGGTATATCGCACCGCTACCAGCCGCTAACAGGCGTTTCATCGAAAATTCTGGTGATGTGTGCAGGTACAAGGTCCCACCGCCACCTGGACCGGTATAATTCGTAGTAAAGCTTACTATATTAGGATCGGTATTGCCTGAAATTGAAAGTGCAGGCGTCTCGACTTCAAGGATATTGCGTGCATAAAAAAACGTGCGGATCTGTCTTAACAGTTCCGCACGTTTTCTTAGTGTTTCTAGCGATGCCATTGATCGCCCGTTTTGTACTTGCTTAATCATCTTCCTTGGCGCGGCCAACATACTCACAGGTACGTGTATCAACTTTTAATAACTCACCTTCATTGATAAACAAGGGTACCCGCACCACGGCACCCGTTTCCATCGTCGCGGGTTTACCACCGCCACCAGAGGTATCTCCACGCACACCTGGATCTGTCTCAGTCACTGTGAGCAATACAAAATTCGGTGGGGTAATCGTCAATGGACTGCCATTCCAAAGTGTCACCGTATAAGTATCCTGTTCCTTGAGCCACTTGGTGTTTTCTCCTACCGCATTGACGTCAGCACCGATTTGCTCATAACTTGCTGGATCCATGAAGTACCAGAATTCCCCATCATTGTAGAGATATTGCATATCTGTGTCGATGACATCCGCCGCTTCAACCGATTCACCCGATTTATAGGTACGGTCAATAACACGCCCTGTTTTTAGATTACGAATTTTAACGCGATTGAATGCCTGGCCTTTCCCCGGCTTAACGAATTCATTCTCAACAATGGCACATGGATCACCATCAATCATCAATTTGAGACCGCTGCGAAATTCATTGGTGTTATAACTTGCCATACTATCCTCTCTAATCCGTACTAAGCTTATCGCCTATGACAACCCGCATGCGGTATGATGCATACCAGGTCATTAATCTGGTTGTCTATGATACAGGGAACACCGACAGTTTTGCAGCTTAATCCGTGGCAACAGCAGCTTGCTCAAGCCATTACTGATCCGGCTGAACTGCTCAAACATCTGGCACTGCCCCCATCGCTGTTACCCGCAGCACGTCAGGCAGCGGATCTATTCGGTCTAAAGGTGCCCCTGCCCTACCTGGCACGAATTCAAAAAGGCCGCCCTGATGACCCTCTTTTGCGTCAAATACTCCCCATTGGCGATGAATTACTCGCTGTCAGTGGATTCACTAGCGATCCGGTCGGTGACAATGATTCCATGCAAACTCCGGGGCTACTGCACAAATACCATGGACGCGCCTTAATTCTTGCCACAGCCGCATGCGGTATCCATTGCCGCTACTGCTTTCGACGTCATTTTAACTATGCAAAAGCAAACCCCGCCAGGCAACATTGGCGTGATGCCCTTGAGCTATTACGTGCTGATAGCAGCATTAATGAGGTCATTCTCAGCGGTGGCGATCCACTTAGCCTCTCGGATAATAAACTTGCAGAATTACTGACTGAATTAGAGAAGATTCCCCACCTCACTCGGCTACGATTTCATACCCGACTACCCGTGGTGCTACCAGACCGTGTAACAACAGAATTTCTGGAACTTTTACACAACACCCGCTTAACCACCATCATGGTTTTGCATATTAATCATGCCCAGGAAATCGACAAGCCGGTAGAATCAATCTGCCACACACTTTCTCAAACAGGCAGCCAACTTCTCAATCAATCTGTTTTGCTGGCAGGGGTAAATGATTCAGTAGAAACCTTGTGCCATTTAAGCGAGCGTTTGAGTGATTGCGGCATTCTACCCTACTACCTCCATCAGCTCGACAGGGTTGCTGGAGCAGCTCATTTCGAGGTCACCGATATTCAGGCAAAACAACTACATACTGAGTTACAAGCACGTCTTTCGGGTTACCTCGTGCCTAAACTGGTGCGCGAAATAGCGGGCGAAACAGGAAAATCTACGCTATAATTTACCGACTGATATCATCAGGTTACTGTCATTTTCTAGCAATAGCCTGACGAGCCTGAGCACGAAATTTTCGGCCACACTGATTGGGGTTCAGTCACGCCGCGTAGTTCAAGGGAAGGGGTTTATGTCTGAGATAGTCGATTTAAGTGGGTTAGCGATCCCTGCACAACAAAGCTCGGATCAAACATCGTTTGATGTACGTCCCAAATTCATAGAAAAATGGATAACCAGTTTGCCCATGGCCAATTTGGGCGAAACATCACGGCTGGTATTTAAAGCCGTTGTTGAAATTAATCGACTCGATATGCCTGTCCCGCAACGCTATAAAGCAATGGAGTTATTACGTAAGCCGTGCCACTACATTGTCGAGTCACTTGAAAAGCACTTTGCAGGTAGGCCGCTTCCTCTCAACCAGCGTAATCGAAAAATATCTGAACTGGCGCGTGCCTTGTTGTCCGAGCTTGCGGTTGGCTACAAGATTATTGCTCGTCAAACAGAGATGTCTTCCCGGCCTGATCTAAAGTTACTTACCTGTGCATTACATCGCACTATGAGTTATCAAGGGTTATTGTTGTTACGTGCCTACCAGGTCTACGCGCCCTATCCGCGTGGCATATGGAAAGAACTTCATACTATTTACCACTTTATTGAATCATACGATTTACTCAATCAAGTGATTAAAGATCCGCTAAATTTACTGCCGGGAAATAGTAATATTGACGATCTCTACAAGAAAATTTTATTACTGTCTTTATCCATGCCATACCGTTTACATCGAGGTGAAATTGATAAAGTCTGTAACCTACTGAATCAATTTGTTAGTTTCACTCGCATTGATAAAGTGACTGAAGGCTCTCCCCCCGCTGGTTTATTTATTATTGATCTTAGTAGTGATAGCCAGCCGGGCTATTTGGCGATGCGCCAAAGCAACGATTACCGTTCATGCCGATTGTTAAATACCAGCAAAATGGTCGTCAATATTAATGAGGACGTACAGTCACCAGATTCTGCATTACTCAGAACTGCATCACATGATTTGGTGATGCGTTTACTGGCTGCCTGGAGCGTTTTATCAAAACGCAGTTTCTCACGTATCCAACGCGATAATTCATTCGCAAATGTTGCCTTTGGTTTAAGTGCTGCACATCATTTTGTCAGCGGTGAACAAATATTCTCACCATTAACCGATGGTTCAAACACTGACCCTGCGGCTAATGCTAAAATCGCTGACTACCATTCTACTCGCGTTCACGCTATCTCAGACGTGACGACTGGTCCGGATTTATGGAATATGAATTACACCTATTCAGAAAATGATCCAACAAGGGCTGCACCGAATACCGCATCCCTGAGCACCCAAACAGCATCATCACAGGGGTTTGAGTACGAAACAATTAAGCTTGGTATGTCTAATGTCAGCGCAGGCGGATATTGCCTGGTATCACAAGAGAATATTAATTTTTCTGCGCATGTTGGCGATCTACTTGCCGTGCGCGATACCGAAGACATGCCTCTCAAGCAGTGGGGAATTGGCGTTGTACGACGAATGCTCAGTAAGCGCAACGGAAGCATTGAACTCGGCATCGAAATGCTAACCCCGAATGCTGTTGCTGTTGCTGCCCGGTTAGAAAGCGAGAATGAATCACAAGCTGGTTCAGATTACTTGCGTTGCCTGATGCTCCCTGAACTACGAACTATAGAACAACCTGCCACCATCATCACACCCGCAATGCCATTTAAACCTGGCAGCCGTATTCGGATTAATTTGCAAGATCGATCCATCATCGCCACTTTGTCTAAGCAACTAGAATGTACTCGCAGCTTTTCTCAATTTGAATTCAACGTTGTTGAAGAAAATATCCCTCACGATGACGATGAAGCAAATATGGAAGGTCCCATTAACGAAAACGATTTTGACTCTATCTGGTCAAGCTTGTAGCCCTTCATTACCGCTTAATATAACGATAAAAAGGGTGTCGAGTAGTTGACCATACCACCATTCAGAATAGCGCCAGACTCAAGCTCAATAAGCATCAAGGCATCTTCAGGTATTGGCAGGTTACACTTAATATTTCGACTAATACCCGACTCAAAACCCAGCCGTGCATAATAATCCGGCTCACCCGCTGCAATAATGGCAGAGAAATTCTCTGTCTTACCTATCTTTACAGCCATTTCAACCAGGGAAGTCCCTATACCGCGATGTGACTGAGAAGGCACCACCGACATTGGCGCTAAAACTAAAACGTTTTGTCCGCCTTTTTTATGCTGAAACTGAGCCGGTGTTAACATGCAGTGACCAACCAATCTTTTGTTAAATTCTGCTACCAGCGACAATTCTGCGAGATAATCAGGCTGTTGACGAAGCTCTGCGACCAATTGTGCCTCGGTCTCTCCCTCAAATGCACTCAGATTAACAACATCAATAGCTTGGAAATCATCAGGTAACTCAGCTCTAACATGTATGCCCTGCATGATAATTCTCCTTATGATTTATTTCATAGAATAGACCTTAGTACAATTATTAACCGCCTATCTGGCCCATGACAACCATTGATTTTTTACAAATATCGGCTTATCGGAAAAATAACGATACTGTGCAGCTACAACTTGCGAATGAGATAAAATATATCCGCCAATACCATGATTTCTCAGGTTTTTTGATATATCATTTAACTATAATAATGACGTTACGCATGTTTAACAAGGATAACAATGGATTCTGATAATACGCTCCAACTGCTTATCGTTGATGAGTCATCCAATGATGCTGAATCAATTACGAATATTCTTCGTAGTATTGGTTTGGCTGTCCGTGCTACCCGTGTTGAAGATGACGAAGATATGGAGACCGCACTCAGTGAGCAAAAATGGGATCTCATTATTGTTGCAGACAAGCTCACCTATATTGATGCTTTCCAGGCAATCAAAATACTTCAAAAATCAGATCGTGATATTCCACTGATTGTTGCAGCAAATGGCACCAGCACAATAACCGTTGGTGCTGCACTAAAAGCAGGGGCATGTGATCTTGTCCATAAAGATGAAGACCCTCAGCATCTCCAATATGTTGTGCAGCGAGAATTACGCGCCCGTAACGACCGACGAAAAATTCGCCAATACAATAAAGCCAGTAGAGAAAGTGAAAAGCGTTGCCGTTCATTGTTAGATAGCTCGCGAGATGCGATTACCTATGTCCATGAAGGCATGCATATTTATGCCAATGCCGTTTATATGGATATGTTTGGCTATGATGACCCGGACGAGATTGAGGGCATGCCTATCATGGACATGGTTTCGTCTAATGATCATGAGGCCTTTAAAAAGTTTCTCCGTCAATTCACAAAGGATGACGCAGAAATAAGTGGTGATATTGAAGTTGTCGGTGTACGCACCGATGGTGGTGAATTTAATGCCGTTATGGAATTCACACCGGCTTCTATCGACGGCGAAGCTTGTACACAAATTATTATTCGCACCGCTTCTGATAAAGAACTTCAGAATCAGCTCAATATTCTCAGCCAACAGGATCTATTGACCGGTATCTACAACCGCCAACATTTCATGGAAATGCTCGAGTCAACTATCTCAAGAGTGACTACCGAATCTTCTCAAAGTGCCTTACTTTACATTGATCTCGATGATTTTCAGACGGTAAAACAAACTGCTGGATTAGCATCAAGCGACCTGGTCCTCAGCGACATTGCCAGGGTAATCGCTGATTTAGTTGAAATACCTGATGCGGTAGCGCGCTTTAGTGACCATAGTTTTACACTACTGATTAATAATCCAGACAATCTTGATGATGTTGAAGCATATGCCAATAGCATACGCCAAACCATCGAAGACCATATTTCAGAAGTAGGTAACAGTTCATTTACCGTGACCTGTAGTATTGGTATCAGCCCTATTGGTGAAAACACCGCCAATACACACGAAGTCATTTCGCGTGCTGATCTGGCGTGTAGCATTGCGAAAGAAAATGGTGGAAATAATGTTCACCTACATAACCCCGTAACAGACGAACAAGCGGGTAAAGAGCGAAATGCCAGTTGGATCGATGCGATTCACGCAGCGCTACAAGACGATAATTTCTTTCTCGCATTCCAACCTATTGTTAGTTTACATGGTGATACTTGTGAGAATTACGAAGTCTTACTTCGTATGCATAACGCTGACGGAGGCGAAGTACTACCAGAACAATTCTTACCCGCAGCAGAACATGCTGAATTAATGCCACAGATTGATCGCTGGGTCATCGATCATGCGATGCAACAACTAGCCAAAGTGCAGACAGAAGGCACTCAGACTAAATTTTTTATTAAATTAACGGGCCCTTCTCTAGTCGATAACAGCTTATTACCCTGGATCAGTGAAAAGCTTAAAGAGCAACGTTTATCAGGTGACTCTCTTATCTTCGAGATTGATGAATCAAGTGCCGTAATGCATTTAGGACAGGCAAAAGCATTTATTAATGGCGTAAAACAACTTCATTGCCAGGTTGTACTGGACCATTTTGGTAGTGGTTTAAATTCTATTAAAAACCTCAAACATCTGGATGCCAACTATTTGAAAATTGATGGTGGCTTAATTAGCAGCCTGGCTGATGATGAACAAAATCAGGAAACGGTACAATCCATCATTCAGACCGCACACTCCATGGGTAAATTAACTATCGCCGAGTTTGTTCAAGATGCTAATAGTCTCGCGCTACTCTGGCAGTTTGGCGTTAATTATATCCAGGGCCACTTCCTGCAAGAGCCTAGCACTACGCTTGACTACGATTTCACCAGCGAAGACTGATCTCACCTCATCGGAGCGATAAGGCGAGACAGTAAATTTAGTCTAATACGTGTGAAACCAGTCCATCCGCTAATTTAGGCTCAAACCACGTTGATTTAGGTGGCATGACATTACCTGAATCAGCAACATCCATAAGCTGATCAATCCGTGTCGCGAACAATGCAAATGCAACTGCCATCTCACCACTATCAACACGTTTTTCTAATTCTTTAAGACCACGGATACCACCGATAAAATCGATTCGCTTATCACGACGCGGATCACTCACGCCCAGTACCGGATCAATAAGATTATCTGCTAAAAGGCTCACATCAAGTGATGCGACAGGATCATTTTGTGGAATAAGTGATGGGTTAATCTCCAGTTTATACCACTGACCACTCAGGTACATACCAAATTGACCATTACACTCAGGTTTAAATGGCCCTTCATTAGGCGTTACCGTGAAATTCTCGGCAATCTTGGCAAGCAAACCCTTCTCATCCAGACCATTTAAATCTTTAATTACGCGATTGTAATCAAGAATCATCATTTGATTATCAGGAAAGATAACGGATAAAAAATAATTGTAATTCTCATCGCCGCTATGGTCACTATTCGCTGACTGTCGTTTCGCCGCGATTCTTGACGCTGCAGCAGAACGGTGATGTCCATCGGCAATATACAAGCACTCCATGGCGTCAAAAATTGATGTTAATTTGCTTACCACGGCTTCATCCGACACTGACCATAGGGTGTGCTGCACACCATCATCCGCCGTAATATCCACATCGGCTGCTGTGCTGGTAATACTTGCCGCAATCGCATCTACCTCAGGTGAATGTTTATAGGTCAGGAAAACAGGCCCGGTCTGCGTATTGAGTGAATCAATATTACGTACCCGATCATCTTCTTTATCAGGGCGTGTAAATTCATGCTTGCGAATACGATTGCTGTCGTAGTCTTGCACCGAGGCAGCCGCAACAATACCGGTCTGTACATGCTCCCCCATGACCAGGCGATAAAAGTAATAGCTAGGCTTGTCATCACGCGTGAGTATGTTGGAATCAATCATGTGCTGCAGATTTTCGGCGCCCTTGGCATAAACTTCATCTGTATAAGGATCGGTGCCCTCTGCCAAATCAATCTCCGGCTTTGATATATGCAAGAAGCTCCATTGCCGCCCCTCCACACGCTGTCTCGCTTCTGCTGAATTCAGAACATCATAGGGGGGGGCCGCTACGTCTTCAGCACGATTCGAAACAGGGCGAAGACCGGTAAAAGCACGGATTAAAGTCATTTTTTGCTCTCCAGCAATATTTTGTGGAGGCACATTCTACACGAGCGTCATAACAACAAACAATCAGTGCTTGAAATACGCGCACAATTAATCATAACCCATTGATTTTATAAGACATTAATAAATTAGTGTGACTCAGTTCACAAAACCATCCTGATGCACACTGCAAATACTACCTTCTTCAGCACGCGACAATACTCCATGCTATGCTTAAAAAGTTATTAATAGAGACCAAAATCGATGTACGCTCATAAATCAGATGATTTACTCTCTGGATCTCCGTGGCGCAGAGCACTCATAAACGGAAAATTCAGGTGTACACAAGCAGTTAATCGTATTTCAGATATGTTGCCCAAACATATCCCAATTGCAATGAAACTATCATTTGTTATCTCGCTGTTAATTACATTGGGAATGATTCTGCTCGGTTCTGTCGTTATTACCAACCAGGAAAAATTACTGCGCAGCCAAATTAATGCCCACGGTAATACCATTGCAAGCCAGTTGGCAGAATCCGTTAAAGAACAGATTCTCGCCAGTGATAAACTCAGCTTGGGCGTTATGACCAAGAACATGGCAAATGACAATAATATTCTAGGCACAGCCGTTTACGATGATAAGGGGGCACTGCTCGCAACCGCGGGTGTTAAGCCTAACGAAAACTGGACAACACAACTTATCCTGAATAATGGCAATAAAAAGAAAACAAACACGCATGAATGGGTGTTAAGTAAAAAATCAGGCGAAGCTGAAAAACTGGTATCATTTCTACAACCTGTAAATTTCCTCGATGTAACAGCAGGTTATGTTCTGATTACCTTTAGTCGCGCCTCATTAGATCTCGCCATTACTGACTCAGTGCGTGCCGTCACCGCTGCAACCATCATGATGATCTTTATTGCAATCGTTATATCATTCGTTATGGCACGAAAAATATCTCAGCCAATTAGCCATTTAATGGATGCCAGCCGTGCTATTGATCAGGGGCACTTTCATTACCGTATTCAAGAAAGGCGCAATGATGAAATAGGCAACCTGATTGACAATTTTAATACCATGGCTGATGGCCTCCTGAAGAAAAATCAAGTTGAAGATGCCTTTTCCCGCTTTGTTTCAAGTAATGTTGCAAAACAAATTTTAAGCGATCTCGATAATGTCGAAATTGGCGGTGAACACGTTGAAGGTACGGTGTTATTTGCCGATATTGTTGGCTATACCGACATATCCGAACATATGACCCCACGCGATACCGCGGAATTATTAAATGAATTTTTTTCCTATATCGGTGAAGCCAGCAAACTGTATAACGGAACAATTGATAAATTCATGGGTGATTGTGCCATGATTGTTTTTGGTGTGACTGAAAATGATTCAGATCACCGCTTCCATGCTATTGCTTGTGCGGTACTCATCCAAAAACTTGTCGAACAGTTAAATATTGATCGCACTGATAAGGGGCTATTCCCAGTTCAATTTAGACTTGGCATCAATACCGGTGAAATGCTTGCTGGCAACATGGGCTGCAAAGACAGAATGGAATTCACCGTGGTAGGCGATGCAGTTAATCTTGCATCTCGTCTATGTACCTTTGCAGCACCTGGTGAAATCGTCATCAACAAAGACCTTTATCAAAGTAACGATGTCAGTGAACGAGTACTTGTGCACGAACATATGCCTATTCAATTGCGTAGCCGAAAACATCCTGTGCTAACCTATCTGGTCGAAGGTCTCACGAGTGAATACCAGGGCACCTTGAGTAAACAGACTCAGCTTATCGTTTCTAACAAGGTGGCAGCGTGAAGATTATTTTCAGCGTATTCCTATTATGCCAACTGTTATTTTTAGCTGGCTGTTCTACCTTTGCCAAACAGGATGGGCTGCCTGGCATGGTGCAAATTGACGAATGGGTTAATAACGATAAATATGGCCTTGCACTAAGCTCGCTTGAACACATTCCGCCTAATGAAAAATTATTTGCTGATTACGTCAGTAAGCGAAAAACCGTCATGATTCTGGCCGCGGCCTATGAAAAGGACATTTTAAGTAAAACACAACAATCTATCGACAAAGAAAAATGGACTGATGCCATTCAACAATTAAGCATTGCGCGCAATAACTATCCAAACAGTAGCCTCATTCATGATCGCTACAACATGGTCATAAAACAGCAACAAAAGCGAATTCACAAACTCGATGCCAAGTCATTATTAGCACGAGCACAGCTTCTTTATAACAAGCTACCCATTAGTCAGAAAGATGCCTCGAATTCGCCAATAAATTTTGCCGCACGCTGGGATTTACAAAGTCTACAAAATGAACTGTCTGACATGCATACACGCCTAATGGCAATGACTGACCAATTACTTGATGACAATGAAATCACACTTGCTGAAATGTGCCTTAAACAAGCCAGGATTCTTACTAAAGATCCATCATCTTTGGCCACCATTAATACGCTACAAACAAGAATAAATAATCACAAGCAACGGCAACGCGCAGCAGTTGAGAAAAAGCGAGCCGAGAAAAAAATTCGAACTGCGTTATCAAAACGAAAAAAGCACAGTCGAAAAGTCAGGCAATTAATTAAGAAAATTCAGCATTTACTTGAGAGTAATAAATTAATTAGTGCAGAAAAGCAATTATCAGTTCTGTCTCGACTGGCACCGAACAGCAGTGAACGCCTAAAACTAAAAATGATACACCGCGAAAAAGTTGATAAGCTTGTTTATAAATTAACCGAACAGGGAAATAGCCTATATCGACAAGAAAAAATTGCCGCAGCGAGAAAAGTTTGGCAGACCGCGCTAAAACTTGATAAAAATAATAAAACCTTACAAGCGCAAATCCTCCGCGCCACGAAGGTACTGTCAAAGCTTGAAGAACTGCGCACCAAAAGAACCGCTGTGAGACAATAAACTATTTATCGACCACGTAGATAGCGTCAACTTTCTGGTAACCGCGAGGTAATTTACGGCCGCGTTTTCCATGTTCCGCCATATAATGCTCCATGTCCGCCTGACTCAAGGTAACGTGCTTTTTGCCGGCCTGTATGCGTAATTTTTGATCACCGGTAATCACCGCTAGCGCACACGCGTATTCCTCACCTGCTTTTAATTTCTTCGAAGGAATATTGATCATCTTGATGCCTTTGCCGCGCGCCATTTCTGGTAATTCATGTGCATCTATAATCAATAAATGTCCTTCACTACTGACAATAGCAACCCAGTCTTCGGCAATATCCGTGACATGTGCGACACCGAGCGCCTTGGCAAATTTCCCCGTATTGAGCATGCTCTTACCAGCCTTGTTTTTAGCGTACAGATCACCAAGACGGGTAATGAAACCATAGCCAGAAGTGCTCGCAACAAGAAATTTATCATCAGGCTTACCAATCATCACCCCTTCAAAGGTAGCCCCATCAGGGGGATTGACCCGCCCCGAGAGTGGTTCACCTAAGCCACGCGCTGAAGGCAAAGAATGCGTGATCACCGTGTAGACACGTCCGGTTGAATCAAGAAATACACTTTGTTCATTACTACGTCCACGGCAAGCATCACGGAAAGCATCACCTGCCTTATAGTTAATTGCCAGCGGATCCATTTCATGCCCCTTAGCCGATCGAATCCAACCCTTCTTCGATAAAACAACAGTGACAGGATCAGCTGAAATCAATGAACTTTCATCAATTGCCTGGGCGGCATCACGTTCAACAATAGGAGAACGGCGTTCGTCTCCAAACTGTTCTGCATCTGCCTTTAATTCTGTTTTTATCAGTGTTTTTAAACGTGCTTTTGAACCCAAAGTTTTTTGTAAATAATTACGTTCAGTGGCCAGTTCTTTTTGCTCCGCCTTGATCTTCATTTCTTCAAGCTTGGCAAGGTGTCGTAATTTCAGATTGAGAATAGATTCAGCTTGAAGGTCCGATATCTTAAAACGCTTCATTAGTACGGGCTTAGGTTCATCTTCTTTGCGAATGATCTTGATAACTTCATCAATATTCAAAAACGCAACCATTAAACCATCTAATTCGTGCAATCGTGCCAGTACTTTTTCTAAGCGATATTCAAGTCGACGCGTTACCGTTGCAACACGGTATTTCAACCATTCAGTCAGAATCTCTCGCAGATCTCTTACTTTTGGTCGACCATCAATACCAATCATATTCATATTAACGCGATAGGTACGTTCAAGATCGGTCGTTGCAAACAAATGCGCCATCAGTTCATCTCGATTAATACGATTTGAACGTGGCACAATCACTAGACGGGTTGGATTCTCATGATCAGATTCATCACGAAGATCTTCAACCATTGGCAGTTTCTTCGCCGTCATCTGTCCCGCTATCTGCTCAAGTACCTTACCACCTGACACCTGATGCGGCAGTGCCGTCAAAATTATTTCACCATCTTCGACTTCGTAACAAGCACGCATACGAATACTGCCGCGACCGGTTTCGTATACGTCGCGTATTTCTTGTCTGCTTGAAATAATTTCTGCGTTGGTCGGAAAGTCCGGGCCTTGAACAAACTTGCTTAGATCCTTGACCGTGGCCTTACTATTGTCCAGTAAATGAATACAAGCTGACACGACTTCTTTTAGGTTATGCGGTGGAATATCTGTCGCCATGCCAACCGCAATACCGGTTGTACCATTCAATAAAATATTCGGTACACGTGCCGGTAATAAGGACGGTTCTTTAAGCGTGCCATCAAAATTCGGGATCCACTCAACCGTGCCCTGCTCAAGTTCGCCTAATAAAGTTTGTGCATAAGCAGTTAACTTCGACTCGGTATAACGCATTGCTGCGAATGATTTAGGATCATCCTGCGAGCCCCAGTTCCCTTGACCATCAATAATGGGATAGCGATACGAGAATGGCTGCGCCATCAATACCATGGCTTCATAACAAGCACTGTCACCATGTGGATGGAATTTGCCCAACACATCACCGACGGTTCTCGCTGATTTTTTGTGCTTTGAACTTGCGGATAAACCCAACTCGGACATTGCATAGGTAATGCGACGTTGCACAGGTTTTAAACCGTCTCCAATATGCGGCAAGGCACGATCGAGAATGACATACATCGAATAATCGAGGTAGGCGCTTTCGGTAAAGTCTTTTAATGGTAACTCTTCTATACCTTCAAAATTGAGTTCATCCGTTAGTGGACTAAGCGCCTTAGTTTTTGAGGACTTTGTTGTTTTTCGTTTGCCGGTCATGCGAGATATTTTACCTAATTAATCTTGGCGAGAGCGCCTTTCTTTTCCAACCATTTTTTACGGTCCGGGGCGCGTTTCTTGGCCAACAACATATCCATCGTTTCATTGACCTTGTCTTTTGGTGCAATTGTTAATCGTACTAAGCGGCGTGTTTCAGGAGCAATAGAGGTCTCACGTAATTGCATTGGATTCATTTCACCAAGACCTTTAAAACGCTGGATATTAACTTTACCCTTTTTCTTTTCTGCCTTGATGCGATCTAAAATTCCCTGTTGCTCATCATCATCAAGTGCGTAATACACTTCTTTACCTACATCAATACGATACAAAGGCGGCATCGCCACATAAATATGTCCTGCCTCTACTAAGGAACGGAAGTGCCGTAAAAATAAGGCACATAATAATGTCGCAATATGCAGTCCATCAGAATCCGCATCGGCAAGAATACAAATGCGGCCATAACGTAACCCACGTAGTTCATCGGAACCGGGGTCAACGCCAATCGCAACACTGATGTCATGCACTTCTTGAGATGCCAATACCTGTGTTGAAGCCACCTCCCAGGTATTTAATATTTTGCCACGTAACGGCATAATTGCCTGAAATTCACGGTCGCGCGCCTGCTTGGCAGAACCGCCAGCCGAGTCCCCTTCCACCAGGAACAATTCACTACGCGTCACATCCTGTACACTACAATCCGCTAATTTTCCGGGCAACGCAGGGCCCGTCGTGACTCGCTTGCGAGCAACCTTCTTTCCTGCGGCCAATCGGTTTTGTGCGTTATTAACCGCCAATATTGCAATGCGTTCACCGGCTTCCGGATGTTGATTTAGCCACATACTGAAAGCATCTTTCGCAACACCGGATACAAACGCTGCCGATTCACGTGAAGATAAGCGCTCTTTTGTCTGACCGGAAAACTGTGGATCATGATGCTTTAAAGAAAGAATGTAACAGCAACGATCCCAAACATCCTCGGGTGCAATTTTTACACCTCGTGGTAATAATTTACGGAACTCACAAAATTCACGGATAGCATCCGTTAAACCAGCGCGAAGCCCGTTAACATGTGTGCCACCTTGTATGGTTGGAATTAAATTAACATAACTTTCTGCGACAACTTCACCACCATCAGGTAACCATGCAACCGCCCAATCAGCGGCTTCGTGTTCACCTTGCATCGACCCCATAAAAGGCTGCTCAGGCTCCATGCTCTGCTTACCGATAGATTCATTCAAATAATCTTTCAGGCCATCCTCGTAATACCAGGTAATGGAGTCTTTGGCTTTTTCATCTTTAAATACAACTTCCAGACCAGGGCATAACACAGCCTTGGCACGCAACACATGAATTAAACGCGGCAATGAATAATTAGTTGAATCGAAATACTTCTTGTCTGGCCAGAATCTTAGTGTGGTGCCGGTATTACGCTGACCAACTTTACCAACCACTTTGAGTTTTGATGCCGTCTTACCATTCTTAAAAGAGATGTGATATTCCTTACCACCCCGGCGTATCGAAATTTCCAGATTCGTTGATAGCGCGTTGACAACCGAAACACCTACGCCATGTAAGCCGCCCGAAAATTGATAATTGCTATTTGTGAACTTGCCGCCTGCATGGAGTCGAGTAAGGATGACCTCGACACCAGAAATTTTTTCCTTTGGATGTTTATCGACAGGCATACCACGCCCATCATCTTTTACTTCTATCGAACCATCTTTAAAAAGCGTTACTTCAAGCTTGGACGCATGGCCGGCTAGTGCCTCATCAACACTGTTATCAATGACCTCTTGAGCAAGGTGATTAGGCCTTGTTGTATCAGTATACATACCCGGACGCTTACGCACTGGGTCCAGACCGCTTAAAACCTCAATTGACGAGGCGTCGTACTTACTGCTCATGAAATAACATTGCCCTTTTCAAGAATATTAATCATCATATTCATCCGGAACTTGAAAGTTTTCAGGATATTTTATTTTTTGTAACACAGTCTCCACAGGGTGCGGATTACGATATTCGCTGCACATATAATGGCGATAAAAACCATAGCGGTGAATCATAAACCCTGAATCACGGATGCTATCCCAATTTGAGGTCTGCGCCTTCACCAGTTTACCGTCATAAGTACCATAGGCGTAGGTACGAAACTCTCTTGAATCGCAGCGTATCCCTTCAAATAAAACATTCTTTGCGCCACTATTTGATTCAATCAAAACCGTATAACGAATCACACCCGAATTAGGTGAAACACGCAGATTTTTAGCATCGATATAAAAATCAAAAGGCATTTCGGCGCGGTCAAGATCCACTGGAATTAAGTCATCTTGTTTAGGGTATGGCGGAATAACCACCTCATCTTCTTTCCATGCTTCTGGCTCAACGTACTCGCCACCAATATCCGAATCATCATTTTCTTGCTCCGCATAACCCGGAGCCATAAACAGGACGTTCACAATAAACACTGCAGAATATAAAAGGGGAGTATTTCTTATCATACGCAGTAGTGTACCGTGCGTGTCGCACAGGTCAAATACTGCTTTAAGCTAAATCATCCGCAAGACTGTCTCTCACTGCGGGTAATAGTGGTTCTACACTCGCTGTATACGCAGAATGTTCAATTCCCACTGAAATTGCTGCTCCCTGCTTAACCGCTTGCGCCATCTCGGTTGTCAGTTCAAAGCGCATAAAGTGTACAGCAGAGGTTTTATCCTCCTCGCTGCGATCCATGTCTTCATCGGCTATCGCAAACACACGATCAAAATCGACGACCTGCATCCACACCTTATCTTCAATCCTGGCCATCTTGGCCAGTGCCACTTGACGCTCAGCAACGTCCGTATATTCGATCATAAATGTTGCTTTCCAGTTGCAGCCATCGGGAATAAGCGGATTATAGGCGGCCAATTCCTCTGCAATACCGTCAGCCTCAAAGATTTTCTCAATACGGAGCATCTCCTGGATTTGATATTGAATCGTTAAACGATCTTCAAAGTACAAGGTACAGTGGTCGCCTATTAAAACTTTGCGGTTTTTCTTATGTGACATAACCTTTGCTCGAAACTCGGCACGCTCTGTCGCATACGTTTCAAGGTTCATTAAATCATCACGTGATAATTTACTCATTTTTTCATTCCTACTGGATTAAATCCCATAAGCCTTTCTCAGCAGGCTTAATGGATGTTCAGGGTAACTGCCATCATTCAGGCTATTCGCAATCTGTTCACCGGCCATTGGACAATCACTTGAATAATGATCCGGTTTTGTTTGTTTAACCCGATTAACGACAGGGCGAGCAATCTTCATCGATATTTCATGAAATTCTGTCTTTACCGCATAAGTACCATCATGCCCCGAGCAACGTTCAATCGCATCCACTTTTGTACCGGGAACAAGATTCAACAAATCACGCGTTTTCATACCGATCTTTTGCACACGTTGGTGACAGGCAACGTGGTAACTCACGTTACCCAACGACATCGCAAAATCTGTTTTCAACCGGCCATCTTTATGCCGCAACATCAGGTACTCAAATGGGTCATAAATTGCCGCTTTAACTTTTTGTACCTCCGGGTCATCGGGAAACATCAACGGCAATTCTTGTTTAAACATTAATACGCATGAAGGTACTGGCGCGATTATATCCCACCCCGCATCAACCATACGCGCCAGGGCGGGTATGTTTACCTTCATGGCCTTTTCAACTGCATCCAGATCACCCAACTCCAGTTTTGGCATGCCACAGCACTGTTCCTTATCGACCAGCGTGACAGGAATACCATTATGCGCAAACACGGCCAACAAATCTTCGCCAAGTTCTGGCGCATTGTGATTGCCATAACAGGTCGCAAACAAGGCAACGCGCCCATTGGTGTGCTTTGTTGCTTCACCGACATTATCGGCAAGCCCATTGTTTGATAAGCGCTTACGTAAGGTTTTTGAGTAGTACGTAGGCACCACGGCATCGGCATGCACACCAAGTATCTTTTCCAGCAACTTACGTAATGGCTTGCTCTTGTTTGCCTTATTCACCACGCCAGAAACAATAGGAATACCCGCTAACTGGCCAACGGTATCGGTTGATGAAAGGATCTTGTCACGGGTGCTTGCACCGTGTTTTTTAAACTTAATGGCCTTGGCGCGTAACATCGTATGCGGAAAGTCCAGATTCCATTCATGGGGTGGTACGTAAGGACACTTTGTTAAATAACACAAGTCACACAGGTAACAATGATCAACAACTTGCCAATAATCATTTTTAGCAACACCATCAACTTCCATGGTGTCTGATTCATCAACAAGGTCAAATAAGGTAGGAAAAGAATGACACAAACTCACACAACGTCGACAGCCATGACAAATGTCAAAAATACGTTCAAGTTCACCAAATAGATTTTCTTCATCCCAAAAGGAATCGTTTTTCCAATCCAGAGGATGTCGAGTCGGTGCTTCCAAACTACCTTCACGAGTAATCGTTTTGCTCATTGCCTTTTATATCCTTACACAACGTTTGCTATGCTAAAGACACCAGAGCCGGCATACGCCGGCCCCGATTTAATAACACGTAACGAGAAAATTAGTCGTCAAGTGTATCGAGCGCCTTTTGGAAGCGGTTCGCATGTGAACGTTCTGCTTTGGCAAGTGTTTCAAACCAGTCAGCGATTTCATCAAAGCCTTCTTCACGGCCAGCCTTCGCCATACCCGGGTACATATCAGTGTACTCGTGTGTTTCACCGGCAATGGCTGACTTCAGGTTATCCGCTGTGGCGCCAATTGGCAGTCCTGTTGCTGGATCACCAACCACTTCCAAATACTCAAGATGCCCATGCGCATGCCCCGTTTCACCTTCAGCAGTTGAGCGGAAAACACTCGCTACATCATTGTAACCTTCAACATCCGCTTTCGCTGCGAAGTAAAGATAACGACGATTCGCTTGTGATTCACCAGCAAATGCATCCTTCAAATTTTGTTCTGTTTTACTGCCCTTAAGGTCCATACAGGTTTCCTCCAATGTAGTGGTTCTTGATTAATTAAATGGCCGAAACATACGGCTATTTAGAATGATTCTAAATTACGCCTTTACCCAAAACCTGTCAAGGACAATCCCTTTATATCAGGTCTATCCCAACTTAGGTTTGACGCTACCGGCTGCGCTGCGGTAACGTACGCGCGATACTAGAGAATATGCGCTTCGCAGTAAAATGAAAAGGCCAAATTATGCCAAAAAAATCTGACAAGAACGTTGCCACCGATGATTTCGAAACATCGATGGCCGAACTCGAATCATTGGTAGAACGCATGGAACAAGGCGAAACCAAGCTCGAAGATGCCCTAAAAGACTTTGAACGCGGTATCGCCCTCACTCGCGCATGTCGCCAATCACTTTCAGATGCTGAGCAGAAGGTCCAAATCCTGCTTAAACAAGATAGCAGCGATGCTCAACCAGAGACCTTTAACGACGGTGACTAATAACCTTCCACTGCAAACTCTTATCAAGGAATACCAGCTGCGCGTTGAAAAGGTGCTCGAACACTGGCTACCTGATACACATACCCTACCTGATAACCTGCATGCAGCGATGCGTTATAGCGTCTTGAATGGCGGTAAGCGTGTCCGGGCGGTGCTCGTCTATATGGTGGGTAAAGCCCTCGATATTAAACCCGAGGCCCTGGATGGTGCGGCCTGTGCCGTTGAAATTATTCATGCCTACTCGCTTATTCATGACGACCTACCGGCTATGGATGACGATGACCTGCGCCGAGGCAAACCCACCTGTCATCGCCAATTTGATGAGGCAACCGCTATTTTGGCAGGTGATGCATTACATTCACTGGCTTTCCACATCCTCGCCCATGATCCGACGATTGAGTCCAGCGATCATAAACGTCTTAAGATGGTCGAATGCCTTGCTCAGGGCATCGGCTCACGTGGTATGGCCGGTGGTCAAGCCATCGACCTTGCCAGTGAGGGTAAAACCCTCTCGCTTGCCGAGTTGGAAAACATGCACATTCATAAAACCGGCGCACTCATCCGCGCCAGTGTTGAACTCGCAACATTATCTGGCGATTGCCCTGTTAGCCACCAAAAGGCGCTGGACAAATATGCCAAGTGCATTGGCCTGTCATTTCAAATTCGCGACGATATCCTCGATATCGAGGCTGATACGAACACATTGGGTAAGCCCCAAGGTGCTGATATTGCTCGTAATAAATCGACTTACCCGTCTTTACTGGGCATGAGCGAGGCCAAACGCTGGGCGAATGAATTGCATCAGGATGCTATTCAAGCGATTGATATTATTGGTGAAAAATCAGACCCACTGCATTGGTTATCAAGTTACATCATCGAACGTAGTCACTAAACACCCTAAATTCGGGCTTAAAACCCAATTAAGTCGGCTTTTATGACAATTTCCTTGCATGTTCGCTTACAAAGGCCGATCATTGCCGACCCGTAAATGCCGTAAAGCACCATGACGACGAGCCAAGACTACCCATTATTAAGCCACATCGACGATCCCAGTGATCTAAGGACGCTTTCAAAATCACAACTGCCTCAGCTTGCTGAAGAGGCGCGTCGCTTCCTGATTGAAACGGTTAGCCGCACGGGGGGCCACCTCGCCGCTAACCTGGGTACCGTCGAACTGACGATTGCACTGCATTATGTTTTCCAGACACCGCATGACCAATTGGTATGGGATGTTGGGCACCAGAGTTATATCCATAAGATTTTAACCGGCCGTCGTGAGGCCATGTCAACGATTCGCCAGCAAGGTGGACTCGCGGGCTTTCCTAAACGCAGTGAGAGTGAGTACGACAGTTTTGGCGTAGGCCACTCCAGCACCTCGATCAGTGCGGCGCTTGGCATGGCAATGGCCTCCAAACGGACAGGCAGTGACAAGCGCGCTTGCGCCATTATTGGTGATGGTGCCATGACCGCAGGCATGGCCTTTGAGGCACTCAATCATGCCGGCGATCTGGATGCCAACTTGTTGGTTATTCTTAATGATAACGACATGTCGATCTCGCCCAATGTCGGTGGTCTATCAAATTACCTTGCCCGAGTGCTATCGGGAAAACTCTACTCAGGCATGCGTGAAGGCAGTAAAAAAGTGCTCAGCACCATTCCGCCCGTCTGGGAACTTGCCAGGCGCGCTGAAGAACATATGAAAGGGATGGTTGTCCCCGGCACCTTGTTTGAAGAGCTTGGTTTCAATTACATTGGTCCAATCGACGGTCATGACCTTCCAACACTGATCAAGACCCTGCGTAACCTGCGGAAGCTGCCCGGCCCACAATTTCTGCATATTGTCACGCAAAAGGGCAAGGGCTATGCCCCCGCCGAAGACAACCCCTGTGGTTTCCATGGCGTATCCCGGTTCGATCCTGAAAGTGGCGAGCCCCTTTCTACATCCGGTAGCGGACCAACCTATACACAGATATTCGGTCAATGGCTCTGCGATATGGCGGGGCAAGACAACCACCTGATGGCGATTACACCGGCCATGCGTGAGGGCTCCGGCATGGTCGAGTTTGCCAAACAGTATCCGGATCAATATGTCGATGTTGGCATTGCAGAACAACACAGCGTTACGCTTGCTGCAGGCCTTGCCTGTGAAGGTATTAAGCCTGTTGTGGCTATTTACTCTACTTTCTTACAGCGTGCCTACGACCAGCTCATCCATGATGTGGCCATACAAAACCTCCCTGTCTTATTCGCGATTGATCGCGCCGGTTTAGTGGGTCCTGATGGTCCCACCCATTCAGGGATGTTCGATCTTAGCTACCTGCGCTGTATTCCTAACATGGTTATCATGACACCGAGCAATGAAAACGAATGTCGCCAGATGCTGACAACAGGCTACCAACATAATGGCCCTGCCGCAGTCCGCTACCCGCGCGGCACGGGAATCGGCACACTGGTCAGCAGCGAAATGACGACACTCGCCATAGGCAAAGGTCAGATCACGCGCCAAGGTAGCCAGGTTGCGTTGCTCGTTTTCGGCAGTCCATTAGAACAAGCGACTATCGCTGCAGAACGTCTCGGTGCCAGCGTCGCCAATATGCGCTTTGTTAAACCCATTGATGACGCATTAATCGCCAGTTTGGCCGCATCCCATGATTTACTCGTCAGTATCGAAGAAAACGTGATTGCCGGGGGGGCTGGCAGTGCCATTCAGGAGTCGTTAATGGCGCAAGGGCTAACTACCTCGCTATTACAGCTTGGCCTGCCCGACCAATTTGTTGAACACGGCGACCGAAATACACTATTAAGCGACTGCGGACTCGATTCCAGTGCTATAATCCGCGCCGTTGAAAATCGCCTGGCGGACGCAGATTGCGTGCCGCGGTCGGTACGCGTAAAATGAATTCCTTAGCATTTTAGTCAGGTTATTGTAATGGGCGCCCGCTATACGCTGAAAGTTGTCTCCGATTTTGCATCGGCCCACACCCTTCGGGATTATCCAGGGGCCTGTAGTCGTATGCATGGCCATAACTGGAAAGTTGAGGCTGAGGTCATCGCCAGTCAACTGGATACGGTTGGTATGGGCATCGACTTTAAGGCAATTAAACTTGCGGTTAAGGGATTAACCGACCAACTTGATCACCGTTACTTAAATGAGATCGAGCCCTTCGACAGTATTAACCCGACTGCCGAAAATATTGCGGCCTGGTTATACCAGGGTCTGGGTAAAAAATTAAACAATGAGCACATACAGGTTAACGCGCTTACCCTCTGGGAAACAGAACGTGCCTGTGTAAGATACACCGAGGAATAGAGAACATGACTACCAGCACCCCTAGCAGTGACATTGCTGATGTACAGAACAGTGCAGACACTCGCCATATTGCGATCGACAAGGTTGGTATTAAGGATATTCGTCACCCGGTTGTTGTAAACGACCGTAGTGGTGGCAAACAACACGTTGTTGCCAACTTTAATATGTACGTTAACCTGCCGCATAATTTCAAGGGCACACACATGTCACGTTTTGTTGAGATCCTCAATCAACATGAACGTGAAATCACGGTTAAGTCATTTAAAGAAATGATGTCTGAAATGATTGAACGACTGGATGCCAATTCAGGCCACATTGAAATGAGTTTCCCTTACTTCATGAATAAAAAGGCACCCGTTTCCGGTGTAGAGAGTTTGCTTGATTACGATGTCACTTTTATTGGTGAAATTAGCGACGATGAACCAGACTTAACCGTTAAGGTTGTTGTACCCGTTACCAGTCTTTGTCCTTGCTCGAAAAAGATCTCTGATTACGGCGCACACAACCAGCGTTCGCATGTCACTGTATCAGTAAAAGCGGCATGTTTTGTTTGGATTGAAGATATTATCGACCTTGTTGAAGAACAGGCATCTTGCCAACTCTATGGCCTGCTAAAACGTCCTGATGAAAAATATGTGACTGAACAGGCCTATGATAATCCGAAATTTGTTGAAGACATGGTGCGGGATGTTGCGGCAAAATTAAACGGTGATGACCGTATTAAAAGTTATATTGTAGAGTCGGAGAATTTTGAATCAATCCATAATCACTCTGCATATGCCTTAATCAGTAAAGACAAAACGCAAGGCTAAAATTTCTTTTTCAAGGTAAGGGATGTGCCTTCGTTTTTCATCTCAAGCTGGCCAAGAAATGACATACCCAGAAGCACAACACGAGGGCTGTCACCATCAAGCACGGACGCCTTAACGTTGTTCAATGTCACGTCTCCAACCTGTACTTTAGTTAAGACAATGTTCCAGGTTTTCACTATCCCGTTAGCGGTACTCGAGAAACCAGGTTGTCCGTATTGGCGATAATCAATTCCAAGCCGGCGTGCCTCGTTCTTGTTCATCGCAATATACGTAGCACCCGTATCAACAAGGAAGTTGACCGGAAAATTATTGATACTACCCACCACCGCGAACATACCGAATTCGTCTTTATAAATAGCAACTTCAGGTTGTTCATCGCGTTTAAAGCTTGAGCTGATATGGCTGCCAAGACGATAGCTATTTCGAACACCATCAATCTCGATAATGGCTTCATTGCTATTTGATGAAATCAGTAACACCCCTTCTGGCGATGCCTTACCCAATTTTAATATACGTTGCTTGCCATCAATATTGACCATGGCCTTGTCACGAAATAAACCCAATATCGAGATATCAACCGCAAGGGCTTCGCCAGCGACAGCAAACAGGGTGAGCGATAAAATAAAATGCGTCAGTTTCATAGAGAATTATTTTCGTCTTATATGATAACGCTCACCACTTGAGCGTGTCAGATCAACTTTAATGCGTTGTGCACTCCAGCCATGGCGCTTGTCGTGCGCCTCAACATAGACAATATCTGTGCCGTCTGGAATCGGTATATTCGTAAGACTGCGGGTGAACGGCTGTTCCGTCGTATGAGGATGATATAAGACGCGTGTTTTGAGAAGATGACCGGCGCCGTCAACAACACGCCAGGCATCGGCATAATGTTCCCAGCCCGTATCGGCATGTTTTAACGTTACATCAGCCCGCCAACCCGTGTCTGTCTCATGCATATAGACATTCACTATCTCGACCTCATTAGCATGAACCTGTGGTACAAGACTCACCGCCAATCCAGTCAATATCACTACAAATAAGCGTTTCACTACTGTATCCCCTACACAGACAGACTCTATACACTATCCGACCCTGGTCACTGACGAATGTTCCCCTCACCATACCGGTAGGGTTAAGGTAACAGAAAAGCCAATAGTTGTAACAGCCCGGCAGCATAAATACCGGCTAATACATCATCAACCATGATGCCAAAACCACCGGCCACCTTGGCATCTAACCAGGCGATTGGCCACGGTTTCCAAATATCAAACAAGCGAAACAGCATAAAACCAACAATGATCCATGTCATGCCTGCCGGTGCCATAAACATCGTGACCAAATAACCAACGACCTCATCCCAGACAATACCGGGGTGATCGTGTACACCGAGCTTGCGAGCAGCATAGTCACATAAACCTACCCCAACGATAAATAAAACCACTGTCAAAACAGCATAATAGAGGGCAGGCAACCATTGCATATACCAATACAGGGGGATGGCCACCAGGGTACCAAAGGTACCCGGCGCAAAACGAGCTGCGCCTGTTCCAAGTCCACAGGCCAGTAACAAGCGTGGATCGGTCCATATACTCGCGGGTAGTGGTGTCGGTTTCATTATGTTGACTCTATTATTTTCGGGACAGAGAAGTGCTGATAACCCTGATTGCTCACCGTGGTTTGCTCACCATTGGCCGTCACACAGCGAATACCCAACGCTTCTGTGATCGTGCCAATACGCGTCACTGACAGACCACCTGTGATTAATTGTTCGAGTGATGATTCGGCAATGGTAAAACACAATTCATAATCATCACCTGCCGACAAGGGCAGTGACCAATCGTTACCCGCCACCTCCGCGCGTACCGCATCTGACAGAGGTAAGTCGTCAAGTTGTAACTCAGCGCCTAATTGACTTGCGCCAAGAATATGGCCCAAATCGGCAAGCAAGCCATCGGAAATATCGATCGCGGCGTTCGCCACACCCACTAAAGACTGGCCCAATGCCACCCGGGGTGTCGGCCGATTCAAACGTGCCAGCAATGCTTGCGCAGGTTCTTTGTTAGCGAGTATTTTTCGCAATGCCAGACCCGCGTCACCCAGTTGGCCTGAAACAACAATGGCATCGCCTGCCTGCGCCCCACTACGCTGTAAAAATTCGCCCCTTTGCACAATACCATGCAAGGTTAAACTTAGCGTTAATGGACCTCGCGTCGTATCGCCACCAATAAGCTGAACTGAATATTGATTTGCCAACTCAAATAAACCCGCTGCGAATTGGGTCAGCCACGATTGATTCGCTTCAGGTAGGGTAAGTGCCAGTGATGCCCATCGGGGCTCTGCCCCCATTGCGGCAAGATCGCTTAAATTAACGGCCATTAATTTATAAGCAATATCAAAGGGACGGGTTGCTTTAGGGAAATGTACCCCCTCGACGAGGGTATCGGTAGTCACCACTAATTGTTCGTTTGCGGCTAATTGCAGCACGGCCGCATCGTCACCAATGCCGACTCGAACATCATCACGTACTACGGATTGGCAATTAAAATAATCCTCGATCAGATTAAATTCACTGCACGACATGCGAACGATTAGGCCTTGCCTTCACTGCTACTGGAAGACTGCATTTCGGTAGCACGCATTTTTTTTGACATTTGATCAACAACACCGTTTACGTATTTATGCCCATGCTCGGCGCCAAAACGTTTAGCAAGTTCAACCGACTCATTTATCACAACCCGATAAGGAACATCCAGGCAAAATCCAAGTTCATAAGCAGCAATGCGTAAAATAGCACGTTCAACAGGGTCAACTTCATCAACCGGACGGTCAAGAAATGGCAGTAAATGATCGTCAAGTTCATGCAGGTGTAAGGGAACTTGTCGAAACAGCTCCTTAAAATAGTCAACATCAACCTTCTTCATGTCATATTCAGATAAAAATTGTGCCTGAATATCCGCGAGATTCCCACCCGACAATTGCCACTGATAAAGTGCCTGCACGACATTACGCCTGGCCTTGGTGCGCGCATTGCTCATGGCATGCTCCTCCAATAATTAGGCTTGAACTTCATTTAATCAAGCTCACTTATCAAGTTCGCGTAACAAGTTAATCATTTCGATCACTGAGGCCGCCGCTTCACCACCTTTATTACCCGCCTTGGTACCCGCACGTTCAATGGCTTGTTCAATACTCTCAACCGTCAATACGCCAAACCCAACAGGCAGACCACTTTGCATGCTGACACCAGCAAGACCTTTGGCACATTCACCTGCTACGAAGTCAAAATGCGGTGTCGCACCGCGAATCACTGCGCCCAATGCAACAATCGCATCGTAACGGCCCGTGCTTGCCAGTTTCTGTGCTGCCAATGGAATTTCATGTGCGCCCGGTACCCAGACAACATCAATATCTTTTTCTGCAGCGCCATGCTGTTTCAGTGTGTGGATTGCACCATCAACCAGTGCCTTGACAATAAAATCATTAAAACGACTTGCAACCAATGCAAACCGTGCGCTACGTACAGCCAAATCGCCTTCAATAACATTTACACCTGACATGGAAAACCCCTTACCTAGTATTTATTCGAAACTGACATAGTCGCTGATTTCGAGCCCGAAACCGGAAAGACCATGTAGCTTAACTTTTGAACCCAGTAGCTGCATATTGCTAACCCCAAGATCAACGAGAATTTGAGCGCCAAGACCAAAGGTACGCAAATCACCTTGTGTCTGCTGTGGCAAGTTTACACCACTCTGTTGCAGATTATAGTTTTTGATATGCTGCAAAATCGTGTCTGAATCATTCGAACTGCGCAACACAACCACAACACCAGACCCATTTTCTGCAACCCGTTGCATAGCCATATCCAGGGTATGGCTACAATCAGCAAATTTACCACCCAGGGAATCACACAGACTGTTCAACATATGTACCCGTACCATTACTGGCCCCGACATATCCGGTTCGCCGTAGGTTAAGGCCATATGTACATTCTTATCATAGGCATCAAGATAAGAAATAAGCTGAAAATCACCATACTGAGTTGGCATAACACATTCTTCCATGCGCTCAACAGTTTTCTCATTTTCAATGCGGTAATGAATCAAGTCAGCAATAGTGCCCATTTTGATATCATGTTTTTGGGCAAAAACCTCAAGGTCACCACGGCGCGCCATGGTGCCGTCTTCATTTAAAATTTCAACAATCACACTCGAGGCAGAGCAACCGGCAAGCTTTGCCAAATCACAGCCTGCTTCGGTATGGCCTGCTCGCGTCAACACACCGCCCGGTTGCGCCTTAAGTGGAAAAATATGGCCCGGCATAACAATGTCATCCGCTGTTGCATCATCGCCAATCGCGGCAAGCACCGTTGTTGCACGATCCGCTGCTGAGATCCCCGTTGTTACTCCCTGAGAAGCTTCAATTGACACCGTGAAATTTGTGCCATGTGCATCGGTATTATTCACCACCATCAATGGCAGATTCAGTTGCTTGCAACGTTCCTCTGTCATGGTCATGCAAATTAATCCACGACCATACGTCGCCATAAAGTTAATCGCCTCAGGCGTTACTTTCTGCGCAGGAATAATTAAATCGCCTTCGTTCTCACGATCTTCATCATCCATCAGGATAACCATTTTACCCTGACGCATGTCTTCAATAATTTCTTCTGTTGTACTTAAAGCCATAATCTTTCTTCACATTTAAAAAACGTTAGCAATCATTTAAGTTTTAGCTGCAAAACCATTATCAGCAAGAAATTGCTGCGTTAGTTCTGTGCCATTTGTATTTGCATGGGCTGCGCGTTCGCCAAGTAGTAAACGCTCCAGGTATCGCGCAATAATATCAACCTCAAGATTCACCCTTGTGCCTACATCAAAACCATCCATTGTTGTTTGCGATAAAGTGTGTGGCACAATGTTTAATTCAAACACATCGCCATTAACCGCATTTACCGTCAGGCTAATTCCATCAATACAGATCGAGCCCTTTTCCGCTATGTAACGCGCAAGCGACGGGGGTGCCTGCACGCTAAATTTTACCGAACGTGATTCTGCCTGACGCTTTATAATTTCACCGACACCATCAACATGACCACTAACCAGGTGCCCGCCTAATGCCGTCGTTGGCGTAACGGCCTTTTCAAGATTAACCGCAGAAGATTTCTTTAACCTACCAAGTCCTGTACGTGACAGTGTTTCACCAGACACATCTGCACTGAAACCATCAGCGTGTTTTTCGATAACGGTTAAACAAACGCCACTCACCGCGATGCTATCGCCAAGCTCCACATCGGCAAGTGGCAAATCATTGGTATTTAAACGGACTCGTTTGTCTCCACCGACATCCTGCATGGACGCAATTGAACCGACTGCTTGAATAATACCTGTGAACATTAAACGCTATACCCCATAATCAGGCCGAATAGTGAAACGCCAATCAACCCCAACCTGTCGTACATCATCAATATGTAATGGCACCCTTTGCGCCATACTTTTCAGCCCTGGTAACTGAAATAAACCACGCGCTGTGTCGCCCATTAATATTGGCGCCATGTAAATAATAATTTCATCTAATAATTTTGCCTGTAACAATGCCCCCGCAAGACCAGCGCCTGCTTCAACCATCACTTCATTCACCTGCGATTCTGCCAAATCGTGCATCACGGCCGTCAAATCAACCCGGCTATCCCGTGCAGGTAACATCACCACTTCAGCACCGACATCGTGCAATGCTTTTTGACGATTCGGTGCGCAATCTGCCAGAGTAAAAATTCGCACGGTACCCTGTTCCCTAAATATGGCTGATTGCGGTGACACTTTTAATTCACTATCAACAATCACTCGCAGTGGTTGTTCACTACGTTGCGCCGCTTCATCACCACGCGCCGTCATCGAAGGGTTATCCGATGTGACCGTGCCACTGCCGGTCAAAATTGCCGAACTGCGTGCCCGTAATCGATGTACATCTTCACGTGCCGCTGCTGACGTAATCCACTGGCTTTCACCAGACGCCATCGCGGTACGTCCATCCAGACTCATCGCTAACTTACAACGGACCCATGGTTGCCCGGTGCGCATACGTTTCAGGTAACCCGGATTCAGAGCTTCTGCCTGTTGCTCAAGCAAACCGCTTTCAACCTGAATACCCGCGTCTTTAAGCTGCTGAACGCCTTTCCCTGCAACCAGTGGATTTGGATCCAGCATCGCAACAACAACCCTTGCCACACCTGCATCAATTAATGCCTGTGAGCAAGGCGATGTTCGTCCAAAATGTGAACACGGTTCCAGGGTTACATAAACCGTCGCCGCTTGAATATTTTCGCCCGCATCGCGTAGTGCATTAACCTCGGCATGACCTTCACCTGCCCGAATGTGCCAGCCTTCGCCGATACGTTCTGTTCCCTGAACAATAACGCAACCAACACGCGGGTTTGGATCAGTGCTGTATATACCACGTTTTGCCAACAGCAATGCACGTGACATATGTGCATAATCTGCCGATGAAAAATCTAACTGCGTCATGAGTGTTTAAATCCTCGCTACCATTTAGCTAGCAGGATCTTCTTTCCCTTTGCGTGAACGGATGTTCGTTACTTTGTCAGTATTCGTTACTGGTAACAAAGAGAGTTGTTGGCGCCGGCTTTCCGAGGAAGGTTCACGTTCAAGTCGCTCAATTTCTTCTCGAAACTCCTTAATATCCTCAAAACTGCGATATACAGAAGCAAAACGCACGTAGGCGACGTGATCTAACTCACGCAACTCCTCCATCACACACTCACCCACCGTCAACGAGGGTACTTCACGATCACCGGTCGCGCGCAGACGTTGTTTGATATGGCTAATGGCAGCATCAATTTGCTCTGTTTCTACCGGACGTTTTTCCAGCGCGCGCATAATGCCGCCTGTTAGTTTTACTTCGTCAAATGGAACACGGCTGCCATCACTCTTCACAATACGCGGCATAACCAATTCGGCTGTTTCATACGTTGTAAAGCGTTCTGAGCAGGATAGGCATTCACGGCGACGACGTACGGCATCACCATCGTTCGCTAAACGCGAATCAATGACCTTGGTTTCTTCAGCATTACAGAACGGGCATTGCATCTCAACGCTCCACTACTCAATCAATAAAATGCTAATTCAGTTTTAATCCGCTTTTTGATACACAGGCAAGCTGCTACAAATATCCAGCACTTGCGCCTTAACATTATCAAGCACTGATTGATCATCCATGTTTTCCAAAACATCACACATCCAGCCCGCCAGCTGACTAGCATCTGCTTCGGTGAAACCGCGGGTTGTGATCGCCGGTGTGCCAACGCGAATACCGCTGGTCACAAAAGGTGATTGAGGATCATTCGGTACTGAGTTTTTATTCACCGTGATATTTGCGGCTCCCAGTGCAGCTTCAGCATCTTTACCGGTAATGCCTTTCTCAATAAAGTCGACAAGAAACAAATGATTATCGGTACCATTGGAAACGATCTTGTAGCCACGTTCCAAAAACACCTCCGCCATCGCACGCGCATTATCAACCACTTGCTGTTGGTAAACCGTGAAATCAGGTTGCTGTGCCTCAAGAAACGCCACCGCTTTTGCGGCAATAACATGCATCAATGGCCCGCCCTGAATACCCGGAAAAATAGCCGAATTAAGTTTCTTTTCAATCTCGGGGTTCGATTTAGCCAGAATAATGCCACCACGCGGGCCTCGTAAGGTTTTATGTGTCGTGCTGGTCGTTATGTCTGCAATCTGCGTGGGATTAGGATAGACACCGGCGGCAATCAGACCGGCAACATGCGCCATGTCCACCATGAAGTAGGCACCGATATCATCGGCAATCTCACGGAAACGCTGCCAATCGACAACGCGAGAATAGGCGCTGAAACCCGCAATGATCATTTTAGGTTTGTGCTCTTTTGCCAGCGCTTCAACCTGCGCGTAATCTATCTCACCCGTGGCCTCGTCAAGACCGTACTGAACCGCATTATAGGTCTTGCCGGAAAAACTGACTTTGGAACCGTGAGTAAGATGTCCGCCGTGCGCCAGACTCATACCCAACACGGTGTCACCGGGTTCAAGTAGCGCCATATAAACAGCGGCATTTGCCTGGGAGCCAGAGTGTGGTTGAACATTCGCGTAATCTGCACCAAATAGTGCTTTGACGCGGTCTATCGCGAGCTGTTCTGCAATATCCACGTACTCACAACCACCGTAGTAACGTTTGAAGGGATAACCTTCAGCATATTTATTCGTTAAAACAGAGCCTTGTGCTTCCATAACCCGTGGGCTGGCATGGTTTTCAGAGGCAATCAACTCGATATGATCTTCCTGGCGTCTTTCTTCTGCCTGCATGGCTTCCCATAATTCTGGATCAAAGTCCGCTATCGTTTCATTACCAAACATCTCACATCACCTCTACTACCAGGGAAAAATCCCGTAGCTTATTGAATTTATTAATTAAATACCCTTTCCCAGAGCCCATGCAGAACCGCTAACAACGTAACGGCGAGCCACACTTTTATCTTTAAAAAGGCCGCATAGGATACCCGATCTCGGCATCAGATGCATGAAATCCTAGGGTATTTGGGAATAACTAGCTGAAAAGCGTTGCAATAAGTGACCGACCGGGATCCAGGCCCAGGCTAATTGACAGGCTGCACCGGTCCAATATTAAGGCCTAGCCAATAATCACTTATCTTTTCTACTGCATGAATAAACTTACGGTAGTCGACAGATTTGCGTATATAACTGTTCGCCCCGCAATGATAACTGCGTTTAATATCGTGCTCTTCGTTAGATGATGTCAGCACAACAACAGGCAGGCTGCGTGTACGCTCATCTGCACGCATCGCTTTCAATACCTCATGTCCATTGACGCGTGGCAGATTCAAGTCCAGCAATACCACATCAGGCATATCCGTAAATGTAATCTCCCGCGAGAACAGAAAATCAAGCGCCTCAACACCATCACGCGCAACAAATACATCATCACCAATATTATGATGACGAAGCGCACGTAAGGTCAGCTCCTCATCATCAGGATTATCCTCAACCAATAAAATTTTAGCTGATGTACTGCTCATACCAAGTCTCCCAAAGTGAAGAATATACTTGTACCGCTATTGGTTGGACTTTTTGCCCAAACCTCACCACCATGACGACGCACAATCCGCTGCACTGTCGCTAAACCTATCCCTGTCCCCTCATACTCCTCATTTGAATGCAAACGCTGAAATGGCTCAAACATCTTGTGCATATATTTCTCATCAAAGCCTGCGCCATTATCTCGAATAAAAAACACATCCTGCCCTTCTTCTTTCATAACACCAAACTCTATCGATGCATGTTCACTACGCACTGTAAATTTCCACGCATTACCCAACAGGTTTTCAAGCATCGCCAACAATAACCGCTTGTCGCCAGACACCATCAATTCCGGTGCACAAATGAAATCAATGTCACGCTCTGGTTCACGTTCGGCCAACTGCGCAATCGCAGTCGTTGCCAACTGCGTTAAATCGACCCTCGACCTAACCATATTCGAACGCACTACTTTTGACAAATTCAGTAAATCATCAATCAATTCCCCCATACGATGACTAGAGGCCCGCACTCTGTTCAGATAATTTATAGCCTGCTCATCTAATTGATCAGAATAATCCTCCAACAACGCCTGACTAAACCCATCAATACTACGTAGCGGCGCACGTAAATCATGGGATACCGAATAACAAAATGACTCCAGTTCACTATTCGCAATTTTAAGATTATTTGTGCGCTCTTCAACTTTATCTTCAAGCTGTTCCTGCGACTGACGAAGCTGGTTTACTGCATCTTTACGCGCACTAATATCGGTCTGAACGCCAACATATTGGTATGGCACACCCTGTTTATTAACAAACGGTACTATCGTTGTATCTACCCAGTAAAGACTGCCGTCTTTACGTGCATCACAAATTTCACCATGCCATATATGCCCCTGAGAAATCACATTCCGAATATCTCGATAAAAATCTTCGTCATGGTAGCCAGAATCTAAAATATCATACCCCTGCCCAACCAGCTCCGTTCGCGTATACCCTGAAAGGTTACAGAATTTATCGTTCACATACGTTAACTTACCGTTTTTATCCGTAATACCAACAATCGCATGGGCATCCAGGGCCAGTTTAATATCGGTTAATCCGGTGCTAGATGCATGGATTTGATACGAAGCATAATTGAGTGCATGTTCAAGCTGTTCAATTTCAAATGCACTTTTCTGAAACGGCATCACTTTGCCATTATTTTTATAAAGTCCCCTGGCAAATTTAGTTGCGTCGCCCAATGTCTTCATCGGCCTCTTTAACAAGGCAATTAGTAAAAAGATACTAACAAGGAAAGCCAATATGGATGTTAAAATACCATGCTGCCAAATGTCTCCTTGTATTCTTTTAGCTGTGTCCAGACTAAATTCCATCTGCACCCAACCTAAAGCGCCTTTTTCAATTGGCAACCAAAGTCGCATAACATTATCCTCAAAAACAATCGTCTCAGATATTTTTGAGGGAAGTTGAATATTTCGTAGACTATAATCCGGCTCGGGCAAGCCTTCAGTGTTTCGCGCAATATGGCCGTA
>Ga0316207_10000327_pt1 | contig 85364 bp, 94 predicted proteins | sample 6weekpyrite_MG_FD_204943 | JGI IMG/M metagenome (GOLD analysis project Ga0316207, IMG submission 204943) | Microbial mat bacterial communities from mineral coupon in-situ incubated in ocean water Damariscotta River, Maine, United States -... | ecosystem: Environmental > Aquatic > Marine >...
CACAAGAGTCAACAATAGTAAAAAATATCTATAACTTAGTTAAAGAGCGTATTGTAGAAGATAGTCCTATGGCATTAATCTCTGCTAGTAAGAAGAGTACTATCTATAAAGAGATTTCAAAGATTCTCACAAGAAAGCAAGAGATTACAACCAAAGAGATAAAGATGTTAGCCTCTATTGTTAAAGATAGCTCAAACTCTATTGATTTTATAAAGCATTCTGTTAATTCAGAAAAATATTATATGCAAAACAGTAATTTAAATAGTATTGAAGATGATATAAAATATATCTCAGCTAGTGCTAAACCTATAAATAAAGATAGTCAAGAAGATTCATTTATGAAAAACCTTGGAGTTGGTAGACAGCATAAAGAGATAGTAAATAACAAAAAAGAGAATTTAGCAGAGTATGTATCTCAAACTGTACTAGAAAAAAAAGTAGAAGTAGAAAATCATATTAACAGTGTAGTAGTTAATATGGATGAGACTCTTGATGAATTAGCTCTTAAAATCTTTAGAGAGATTAAAGATGAAATAAGCATGGAATATAGGAGGTAGTAAGAGATGAAACAGACATTAAGTAAATTAGAATTATCCTATACAGATGAAAATGACAAAGAGCACTCTTATGTTTTTCAATATAACCCAAACTCTATTAAGATAGACAAATCAATAGATTGGGCTGCTGCGGATGGAAATCAGAAAAATGTCCCTGAAAAACAGTTTGTTAATGGTCAAGCAAGAACACTATCAATAAGTAATATCTTTTTCGATACAACAACAATTGGAAATATGAGTGTATATACAAATTTCATTCAACCTATTGAATCAATGGGAGTTGTTCGTAGTTTTAAAGTTACAAGTGATAAGACTATTAAAAGACCACCATACATTACACTTTCTTGGGGAAAATCTTCCTATTTTTTCGAGTCTGTTTTAACAAAAATTGATTATACATTTAAAATGTTCACTAGAGAAGGTATTCCTGTTAGAGCAGAAGTAAATCTATCTTTTGAAGAGATTATTACAGAGACCACAAAAAAGCCAGAAGTTAAGAACCAAAAAGAGGCTAAAACATATATTACAAAGAAAGGTGAAACTCTTTACGAAATTGCTGAAAAAGAGTATAGAGATTCAAATAAATGGAAAATTATAGCAACAGCAAATGAGATAGACAACCCTTTTAAAGTTCCTACAGCAATTACATTAACTCTGCCAGCGGTTACTTAGGAAAAAATATGATTCAACAACTATTAAAATATAAAGAACAAGAGAGTGAAGAGCAAGCAGACAAGATATATGGTGTTGTAACTGCTGTAGTTACTAATAATAAAGACCCAGATAAAAAAGGACGTATAAAAGTTAAATATGTCTGGATGGGAGAGGCTAAAGATATTGAGAGCAATTGGGCAAGAGTTGCTAGTTTAATGGCTGGAAATGACAGAGGTATGCACTTTTTGCCAGAGGTTGATGATGAAGTTCTTGTTGCATTTGAACATGGAAATATTAACTACCCATATATTGTTGGATCGTTGTGGAACAACAAAGATAAAGTAATTGAAGAAAATGAAGATGGAAAAAACGATATTAGAATGATTAAATCAAGAAGTGGCCATACAATTACACTTGATGATAAAGATGGAAGTGAAAAAATTACAATTGAGGATAAAAGCACCAAACGTAAAATAGAGTTTGATGTAAAGAAAAAAACACTTAATATTGATAACAGTGAAGCAGATGGTAAAATCATTATAAATGCAAAAGGTGATATTGAAATAAAGTCTGAAAAAAATGTCAAAATTACTGCAAAATCAGGAATGACATTAAAATCAGATGGTGATATAAAAATTGAGGGTAAAAATGTAAATCTAAAATCTAGTATGGGTATGAAACTAGAAGCTGGAACTAGTTTAAATGCAAAATCTAGTGCTGCTATGGATTTAAAAGCTGGAAGTACTTTAGGTTTAAAAGCATCTGCAACAGGAAAAGTAGAAGCACTTAGTCTCACTCTTAAATCTTCAGCATCAACAACAGTGGAAAGTAGTGGTATGACTACGGTTAAGGGAAGTATGGTGAAGGTTAACTAATGGATAGTAATGTTGCAAAAGTAGTTATTAAAATAGATGGAACAGCTCTAGGAACTGAAGAGAGCGATAACCTTATGACAGTTAAGGTTAGTTCGTCTATTGGTACTAGTGCTATTGCAAAAATAACTTTTTTTGATGACTCAGCTGTTTTACAAGATAAAACCACTTTTGATATAGGTAAAGCTATCACTATTGCTATTGGTACTGAAAGTAGTTCAGAAGATATATTTAAGGGTGATATTATTAGAATAGATTATATATTTTCTTCAGGTGAAGCAGATAAGATTCAACTAATCTGTTACGATGGGCTATATAGACTAGGCAAAATTTGGCACTCACGTGCATTTGTAAAGATGAAACTAAGTGATATTGCTACAAAGATGGCAGGAGAGGCTAGTTTAACAGGAAATAAAATTGAAGCAACAACAGCACAAATAGAGCATTTATATCAAAACAATCAATCAAACTTGGACTTTTTACGTATGCATGCAAAGCGCATAGGATATGAAGTTGGAATTGAAGATGGTGGACTGTTTTTTAAAAAGGCAAGATATAAAAGTAAGACTAAAGGGTCTGTTACACTAACTTGGGGAGATAATCTAATAGATTTAAATGTTAAGCTTGATGCATCTGATGTTTTAGCTGAAGTTGTTGTAAGTTCATGGGATCCAGATAAAAAACAGAATGTTGAATCAAGTGTTAAAGCAGGTGCTGAAGATAAAGTAGCAGCACCTACAACAATGGGGGCAAATAAAGTAAAAAGTAAACTTAAAAGTGACGCAAAACTTTATAGAATTGACTTTCCAAGCTTAACTGCAGCAGAGGCAAAAGATATTGCTACTACACACTTAACACAAGCATCTATGGGTTACTTAAAAGCTGAAGGTACATGTGTTGGAGATCCAAGTTTCAAATTAGGGACAACTGTAGAGATTGAGGGTATAGGTAGTAAAATTAGCGGAGAGTATTATATTACATCATTTGATCATATCTATAATAAAGATGGGTATAAAACATTTTTTGAAGCTCAAGCAAATGGAACATATTAATATGTTGGGAGAAGATAATGAGTGACAACTTAGACTTTTTAGGAAAAGGTATCTCCTTTGACTTTGGAATTGACTCAAAAGGTGGCATAAAATTTTCTTCTTATGAGAGATCTGTTGAAGAGAGCATTGATATTATCCTATCAACAAGAGTAGGTGAAAGGGTTTATAACTACAAATTTGGTTGTAAAATACATGATTTAATGTTTGAACCTAATAATGTACGAACACAAAACTTAGCAGCAAGACATGTTAAAGAAGCCCTTACAAATTTTGAGCCTAGAATTGACTTAAAAGATGTAGAGGCTACGAGCTTAGATGAAAAAAGTTTAAATATTAATATAACATATACGTTGATTGAATCAAACAAGGAATTTAACCTTGTTTATCCTTTTTACCTATTACCTGTGTAGGAGAGAATAGATGTTCCATGATATAAAATTAGATGATAAGAGCTATGAAGAGATAAAAAGTGAGGCAATAAATCGCATTGTTGATCACTGTCCTGAATGGACAAATCATAACCCAAGTGATCCTGGTATTACATTGGTAGAACTTTTTAGCTATATGACAGAGCTCACTCAATATAGATTAAATAAAGTCCCACAAAAAAACTATCTTGCTTTTTTAGACCTCCTTGGTATTAAGCAACGTCTTGCAATTCCTGCAAATAGTCGTGTACAGTTTGAGTTAAGTACAGGCTATCAAATTGGTCAAAGTAGTAAAAATACAGTTTTTATAAAAAAGGGAAGTGTACTCTCTAGTATTTCAGATGAAGAGAATGATGCACTTACATATGAGACTAATAAAGATCTATATGTTTCTAATGCAAAACTTGTAAACATTTACTCTAAAAGTTTTGATAAAGAGCGCCAAAAAAGTAAGGTTGTTGACTATAGTAAAAATATTGAGAGTAGAAAAGCATTTTTCCCATTTAGCGATGATGGTAAATCCGATAATAGCTCTGAAATATATCTTTTTTGTGATGAACTATATGTACTTAAAAATGATGTAAAAATGAGTGTTCTATTTAGGCTACCAACTAGTATGAGAGCTTTTGAGATTAAAGATGACTTTTTACAGATGATGCAGTGGGAGTTTTTTGATGGAAGCAGTTGGCAAAGACTTAATATTGAGCATGATTTAAATGTAACTATAGATGATGATGATGCAGATGTAATCTCTGTCACTTTTAATGGTAATAATGAACTATTTGAAAAAGGAAGTCTTTCACAGTTTTCTGAAAATGAACAGTTCTATATTCGTGCCATCTTACATGAATCTCCAATATGGTTGACAGAGTTTTCAGCATATGAAGTTAGTATCATTACAAATTCAAATGAGGATGGAGTATTACCTGAGAGCTGTTACTACAACTATGAGCAGCTAGATATGAATAATAATTTCTATCCATTTGGAACACGCCCTACTCTAAATGATGCAATGCTTGATGAGCTATTTTACATAAGATGTGATCAGGCATTTATTGAAGAAGATACGAGAGTTATGATTGAATTCATGCACTCTAAAAGTGCATCTTATACTATGCCAAAGGGGTATGACAATATCCAAATTATTTGGGAATACTCTTTAGATAATGGAAAATGGAATCAACTTGATGTAAAAGATCTTAGTCATAATTTCACTCAACAAGGTAGTGTATCTTTTAACGTACCAACAAATTTTGCAAAAGTGATAATTAACGCTGAAGAGGGTTATTGGATAAGAGCTAAAATAGTAAGTGGAAATTATGGGCAAGAAGAGGTTAGCATATTTGATTCAAAAACAAATGAGGTTAAAGTCACTCCAGCTACACTAAATCCTCCAGTACTATCTTCAATGAATATTAAATATTCACAACCAAGACATGATATAGATGAGTGTTTTGTATTTAATAACTATAAATATGAGCCTGTTATATTTGAAAAAAACAGACCTGTACACTTTTTCAAAAAAGATATAGAGTATGAAGAGGCCTTGTATCTAGGTTTTGACTCATTCCTAAGCGAGCAAGAGACTGTTGTATATTTTGACCTTGATAATATGGGCGAGATTAGTTCTGTTAATGGTCAACGAGTACTAAAATGGGAAATTTTATATGAGGGTAAATGGATAGCTTTAGCCATTGAAGATGAGACAGAAGGGTTAACTATCTCAGGCGATGTAAAAATAAAGTTTCCAAAAATTGAAAAATTAGAAGAGTACACACTATATATTGATGCGCTTAAGAGAATGTGGGTTAGAGTAAGTGTCCTTTTTAGCTCTATGAAAAATTTCCCTAAAATAAATATGCTTTTACTAAATAGTGTTGAAGTAAATCAACAAAAAAGTTTTCAAAATGAGACAGTAGGATACTCTCAGGGTCTTCCTGATATGAAATTTTTTCTAGATAATGACAATCTTGTTAGCGCTCCTGTAATTATTATAGAAGATGAAGAGTATAGAGCAGTTGATCGCTTTATTGACCATGGTAAAGATGAGTGTGTGTTTAGGTTTAATGGTATAACAGGTGAAATAAAATTTGGTGATGGAGTATATGGAAAAATACCACCATTAGGTGCAGAAATATTTGTAAAAAGTTATGCAACAACTGCTGGTAAGAGAGGAAATCTCCCAGCTAAAACAATAACTGTTTTACAAGAGTCTATTAATTATGTTGATTCTGTTGAAAATATATCTAGTTGTATTGATGGACATGATGGAGATACCATAGATGAATTAAAACGATTCGCTCCATCAGTACTAAAAACTATGCAAAGAGCTGTAAGCGTAGAAGATTATGAACATTTAAGTCTTCAATACTCAACATTTGTTAAAAAAGCCAAGTGTATAGTCCACAATGGTGAAGTAATCATATTAATTATGAATCAAAATGTTATTAAAGATAGTGGTTTTCTAAAACCATCATTTATAAGAGAGTTACAATCTTATTTAGAGAGTCTTAGCATGATTACAGTTAAGCCTAAGGTTCAAGGTATTGTTGTATCAAAACTGAAAGTAAAAATAAAATTAAAATATTCAGATGAATCAAATCGCCCTATTCGCTCTATCTTAGAGCAAGAGCTTTTAAGTAAAATTGAAAACTATTTTAATCCACTAACAGGTTTACATGGTGATGGTTACCCAGTTGGTAGAAAGATTTCTAAAAATGATTTACAGAGTATTGTTACATCTGTAAACCCCTCATACTTTATTTCAGAGCTAACTCTCAATAAAGATGGTTACAACACTCAAGATACCTCAATTTCACTCTTTTATAATGAAATAGTCAGTATAGAAGATGTTGTAATAGAAGAGATCTCTTATGATTTTTAATTCAATTAAAGAGCTTTTGTCATATTTTGACAAGCTTTTAGATGCTAATGTGAAAGTAGGTCTAATAGATTTAAATAAAATACTCACATATAACTCTATAAATGTAGATAAAACTATACTTATAGAGGGAGTAGATGATGAGTTTTCGCTAAAATCAATAGAGATAGATTTAGAAAAAAAAATAACACTAACACTAAATGCACCATCTTGGGTAAAGATGCTTCCTGCTATCTACCATGATAATATATTTTTACAAAATTTTCTTTTTGGATTTCAAGCTAGCGACCTTAAACATCAAAATATTATTAACCAAATAGAGAAGCAGTTTGATCCATCTCATACAGAATTTATTGATTGGCTTAGCTCTTGGGTAGGGATACGTTTTGCTAATGAAGTAGATGATAGAGCAAAAAGAAGAATACTCCACAATCTTGTACGACTATATAAAATACGTGGAACAAAAGATTATTTTATTGAACTAATCGGCTACCTTAGCGGTGTTAAAGTACGAATAGATGATAGCCAAGAAGCTGAAGTTTTACACGCATCTCTAAGAAGACGAAATCATAGTAAAAGAGGAGCTTTCTTTAAAATATTTATTGATGAGAAGTTAAGCTCTGATTTAGAAGAAGAGAAGATGAAGCTTCAGATAATTCATGATTTTGTTGATGCAGAGAAACCTATAAATGTTAACTTTAGAATAGAGTACCCATTTGGCGAGAATGATACTGAAAACAGAAAATTAAAAGTTATGGATATGCACTATGAGAACTATTATGATTATGACAACTTTAGAGGTCAGTCATGAATGAAAAACATTCATTAATTCAAGATTTAGATCAAAGGTACCATCATAAAAAGGTATTTGAGAAAAAAGATGTCTATTATCCAAATAAAAATAAGTTCGACATGCAAAAAAGCGATCACGATATGATTAAAACAAAGGTAGAAGAGATGTGTAAAGAGATTTCTGATAAGTACAAAGTAAAAGAGTCAGAAGCATATGAGAAGCTATACCTTAAAGTTAGAAAACTATTTTTGGAGTTAATGTAATGTTACCAATAGAACCCTTGAAAAAAACAAACTTTTCTGATGGAATGATATTTAATCCAAGTCAAATTAAAACAAACGATGAGTATGTTTCATTTAAGCTCTCCTTATTATCAAGGTATGCCGCAGGAAAAGGTATATTGGTTGGATTTCTTGACAACCTTAATATAAGTATTGAAAAAGGACAGATGTACATAAATCCAGGTGCTGCAGTTGATGAAAATGGTGATTTGATTTTTGTAGATAAAAAAACACCTATTTTAAAAGATTTACAAACTTCTTCATTTACTGACAAAAAAAGTATCCATATATATCTTAAATATAGTGAAAACTTAGAGGACTTTAAAAGCTCAAGAAATGACGATGATGAAAAGCTATATTATAAAATTGCAGAAAGTTTTAGTATTGAAGTAAGAGCAAAAGCATTAGATGATAAAGAGCTATTTGAAGTTGCTCGCGTATATATAGAGCATGACAGCTCTAATAATATTTCAGAAGCGATAAATCCTTATAGTCCTATGGAGAATGAGATAGACATTCGTTTTTCATCTAAAATTGTACCAGCGAACTCCATGATTAGTATTAGTGAAAGTATTATGGTTACTAACGTAATAAGAAAATATGCTGACTTTTTAACTGAAATGTCATATGTAAAATCAATTTTTACAGCCTCAATAGCAGCCTCATTTTCAAATAAGGTAGTCGCAGAACTGAAAATGGAAGATATAACTGCATGGAAACTATATGGCCTTCTCTCTCACCTATTACATGTAAGCTCTAAAATAAAAGATGAAAAATCAGAAATTGTAAATACTGGTTTTTGGAAAAATATTTTAAGACTACAAAATTTATTCAGTTTTTCAGAACGATTTGATGCGAACTATTATGATATAATGTTAAACAAAGAGAATTCTTTCTTTTCAAAAGTACTTTTACATTTTAGCAATGCTTCAATTTTTGATGGAAATTGGGATGAGATGTCTCAAAATCAAAACGGTAATATCGATGGCGATAAGGGCTACTATATAGCTGGCTCATCAACTGACTGTGACCTCATTATAGAGGGTGATGACATCGAAAAAGAGCATGCACGGATATATCCATTCAAAGATAGTTTTTTAATAGAAGACATTTCCCACTCAAGTGGAATTTACATTAATGCTATGCGCCTTGAGTCTGGTGTTAAAAAACTTATTAAAAACCAAGATTTTGTTACTTTAGGTAAAAATGGAAAAGTAGTTAACTTAAATGATTTGAAAGGCCATTAATGCAAGATTTACAAAAATTTACAGTAGTTAAAGAGACAGACGCTAAAAGTAAAAATGGAATTAATGAAATTCATATAGAGACATCAGTTAAGGGTCTTATTTATAGATGTGAAGCATACATGGATTCACATCTAATAGATGCTGAAGAGGTTAATTGTAGCGACATATCAATGGTTGATAGATATGAAGATATTTTTGCAGCAAGATATACAGTAACACATAGAAAGTTTGAAGAGCTTTACACACAAAACAGAGTCTATTCAAAAGTTTTAAATACAGAGGGTCAATATAACGAGGGAGAGGGAACATGTAGTGTTACAACTTCAGTAAGTGACAATATGATTCTCTGTGAAGCCTTTTTAGATAATAATAAAATAGACCAAAAAGAAGAGGCAATAGATAAAGCCCAAGCCCAAGACAAAAAAGTTTTTAAAGCTAAATATACTCAAGCACATAAAGATTTTGTATCAAGATATATTAAAATTCTTAAATTCCCTGCAAATACATTCTTAAATCCAATTTTGAAAAAGTTTCCAATGTATAAAAAGAGTCCAATGTATGCTCTTGGCTTTTTTATTGCAACTGTAGTACTTGTGTTATGGATTTTATCTATAATAGTTTGTGGTAAAGCTATGAAGAAACTTGTTGCTGGAGTTGCTGGGAAAGAGGCTGGAATGGTTGTCAAAGATTTACAAAAGAGCATGTGTAAAAAAGGTTCTGGTGGTGATGATGGCAAAGGTGGAGGTAATAAAGGAGTTGGTAAAGGTGGAAATGGCAGCCTAATTGGCCCTAATGGTGCCATTATTAGTGACTTTGTTGTTCTTCCCCAAAAAATTAACTTTAAAGACTTTAGTCAAGTCTATCCTATATATATAAAAAACAATTTACTAGAAGATAGTCTTGTAGTTTTAAAAAATCGCATTATTCTAGATTTTGCAGATGCTCTTGTATCGCCTGATATGGTTGTAAATATTTTAACTGATAATGCCCTGCATGTTAAAGCTGGAGAGGTTGGAATGTTTGAATTTAAACTTGAAAATGAGTTTTTAAAGAGCGCTACACTTGAAGAGAGAAGCTATCATGGAATGATTATTCTCGAAGCTACCAATATACAGACTAAAGTTGTTCAAGATATTACAATTGATTTTGATTTTATTGTTGAAAAGAGTGAGGCTAAATAGATGAAAATATTTTTTTTAGTCATTGCTTTAATTAGCTCTTTATACGCTAAAGATGATTTTCACAAAGAGCTAACTAGTTTTGAGAGTGCTGTTGGAACATTTGAAAATGCTGTAAAAACATTTCAAAGTAATGTTTATCTTTATGAAGATGAAAAAGGGGTTTTTCACGTTAACTACGATAAAGATTCTAATATGGAATCTGAGAACTCTTTTTTACAGATATATGCTTCTAAAGTTCTAAAAGATACATTAACTCAATACAGACTTATAGAGGATAAAAAGAATCTGTATATTAAAAAATTCAATACTCTCTATTTTATTCGTTTATCAAACAAGATTCCTGAACATACAAGAAAAATGTATATTGAGTTAAAAGATAGATATTCTGATATTTATTATAGTAAAGCTGTAAAACAAAAAGTAAAAAAAATTGAAAAAATAGATAATAAAAAGCATGAAGTTGAGTTTTTAGACTTTAAAAAAGAGAAAATTAAAGTAAATATTCTAAAAGAGATAGTATTTTCTCTCTCTTCTAAAAAGAAAATCCCCTCTCTTAAAAACAAGCAGATACTAAGAGATGGTGGTCTAGGAAAAATATATGCTATAAAAGATTATGTTGCTAACTTTTCAATCGTAAGAGGTGATATTTTAGGTATTAATAATGCTGGTATGTATGGTTTTGAAGCCTTTACTAACTATGGACTGCTCTGCTCAACTTCAGAAGATATACTATATTTGGTATCTAAAAAAGAGATAAAGTCAATATATGACCTAAGAAGAAAGTCTATATCTGTTGGAAATATTTCAGATATGGCACAAATTTATCTACAAGAGATAGCAAAGAATAGTGGAGTTATTTTAGATATTAACTTTCAAAGTTACTCTTTTTCTGATTCTATGCAGATGTTAAGTAATGATAAACTAGATGCTTTTTTCATTTTCGCACCTAAACGCAAAATAATAGATATGGTAAAAAAAGGGCTTTACATCTCCTCTATGCCAGATGATTTTACTAAAGTGTTAAGTACAAAAAGTGGTCTTAAAAAAGTTAAATATAAAATTGATGGTAGATTAGTCAGAAGTTACAAGGTTCCTAATTTTGTTGTAGGTGTAGTAAATACACTAGATACAAAAATAAATGACAAAGTAAAAGATGTAGTCAGAGCTTTTGAATGTTATAAACAGGTAAAAGTACCTGATGCTTTTTATGGTAATGTACACCCATACTTAGCTAAAGCGATAGAAGACATACAAGCTGAGATAGATGCAAAGAAGCTTTTAAATGAAAAGCGTGACGCCCTTACAATAAAGTTTTTCAAAGAGAAAAAATCTTCAGGTTCAAAGCTATACTATTATCAGATAAATAATGCTTCATCTGATGACGTTAATTTAACTTTTACTACTGCGAAGACTAAAGCTTTTGACAGATACGCTTTTAAACCACGTCATTTGTTAAATATACAGTTAGCAAACCCTATTATTGAGGTAAAAGCTAATAGTAAAAAGTTGATCTCATTTAAATACCATAATCCATTCTCTACAAGACTCAAAAACTTAAAACTTGATTTAAATTTTAAGAGAAAAGATGCAGATGGACAAGAGTTTTCTATTCCGCTTATAATTGGAGATGAATAATGCAATATATAGTAACAGTTTTAGCAGTTATACTCTTTGCTGGTTGTTCTTCAAAAGAGTTAGTTAAAAACCCTAATATGCTCGCGTTAAGTAATATTACAATGAGCTACATCTATGGAGATGAATTTGTTATGGGTTCATATAAAGACACCTTTAGAGATAAGGCACCAAGAGAGGTGTTAGTTAAAAGTTTTTATATAGATAAAACTGAGGTTACCAATGGTGCTTATAGACAATATTTAGATGAATCAGCTGGTGCGGCAGTTAGACCGCCATACATTGATGATCTTGGCTGGGGCATTGATACTCTACCTGTTGTTGGAGTTAGCCATACTGATGCTAAAAAGTTTTGTAAATTTTACAATAAGCGTCTCCCAACAGAAGCAGAATGGGAATTTGCAGCACGTGGTGGTAAAAACTTTAAAGATTACCCTTGGGGAGATGAAGAGACTCCTGATTTAATGAACTATAGAGATTCAAACAACTCATGGGCAGTAAATGTTGCTTCTTATCCACCAAATGATTATGGACTATTTGATATGACTGGAAATGTTAGAGAGTGGGTTGAAGATAGCTATGAAAAAGATTTTTATATTCGTTCATGTGTTGTATCGCCTTGGCACTTTAAATCAATTGCAGATATGTTTATTAATCCTGTTAAGAGTATCTATAAAAGTAATTGTAATTTTGACCCAGTTAACACTAATTTAATTAAATATAAAACGACTCGTGGTGGTTCTTGGGAGTATAGTGAGGGTTATCCAGCAACTGTCTCTTTTCGCTCATTCGATAGAGCAGATAGAGGCTACAAAGATCTTGGTTTTAGATGTGCTGCAAATGCTAAAAAAGATATGTGGATACAAAGAAAGTATGATGAAGTTGTAGCTCCAATGTTTGAATATAATGAGATGATGGAGATAAATAACTTATCTATAGATACTAGAAAGTTTACTACTCCCTTAATGGATGAGAATAGACGAAAAGCTCAAGAATATAAAGATGCTGGTATTAGCTTTGAATAGATTTAAAAATGTAAAAATAGCTGCTAAAGTTGTTATGCTTGTACTTGTTATGCAGTTTATCACTATTGGACTATTTAGTTATTTCACAGGTAACAGTGAAGAGTTAAGACTGAGAAAAGATGTTGATGAAAAACTTGAGGTTATTGCTTATGCTGTAAATGATTTTGTTTTGCAAGAGTATCACGATAGGATTTTAGATAAGAACTCTATCTCTAATGATGAATATTTAGATTTACTAGTTCGTTTATCATCATTTGCCAATAAGGCAGATGTTAAATATATCTACTCCTATGTAAAACGAGATTCTAAAGTACTATATACATCAAATAGTGCAACAGATGAAGAGTTTAAAAAGAGTGATTATGAGCTATTTTTTGGCAATTATAATGAGGCTACACAGGAGCTAATTGAATCATTTGAGAAAAAAAATATTTTTTATGAAGAGACTACAGATGATCATGGATATGTACGTACTATATTTATTCCTTTTATGAATAAGTATGGAGAAGAGTATGTTGTCGGTATTGATATTGCAGTAGATCAACTCGAAGAGATGAACAGTAAAAACAAAAAGCAAACAATAATCTTAGCAACTATACTATTTTTGATGTCTGCTATTGTATCAACTTTGCTTATTAATGCTCTTTTAAAGCGAATTGTAGTTATACGAAATGGCTTGCAAGACTTTTTTGATTACTTAGGGCATAAAAAAGATAGCGTTACACCAATTGATACTACAATTAATGATGAACTCGGAGAGATGGGAAAGCTAATTAATGAAAATATAAAAGTAATCTCAGAAAACATGCAAAAAGATAATGAGCTTATTCATGAAATTACCACTATTTCTGAAGAGGTTAAGTTAGGATCTTTCTCTTCAAGAATAGATACAAAAGCTGTTAATCCAGCACTTAATGATGTTAAAAATATTATAAATGATGTTTTTTCAAATATGCAGATAGTTATGCTAGATATTTTAAATTTACTTCAAGAGTTTGCAAAACAAAATTATAACTGTAAATTAGATGACTATAACTTAGATGGAGAGATGGGTAAGCTAGTTATTGAAATCAATATGTTTAGTAAAAAAACATCAGATTATATGCTAAATAAGGCCTACGATACTATTAATCTCGATAAAGATTCAAATTTTTTAAATGAGCATGTAGAAGAGCTTACAGAAAGGCTTTACAAACATCTAAAAGATCTCAATGAGCTAAAAGAGGTTCTTGAAGATGTAAAACGCTTTAATACTAAAAGCTTGCATAGTACTCAAGATATTGAGAAGCAGAAGCTTTATGTAGATGAGTTATTAGAGAATTTGAAAAATAGAATTACTGAGGTATGTTCTACAGATAGAGAGTTTAAAGAGAGAGAGAAGATTGAAATTTCTCTTGAAATAGATGAAATTATCAGTGATATATCTCGTAGTATGGAGATGATTTCAACAAATAAAGATGAAGTATATAAATTTATAGACAAAAAGAGTAGCTTAATGGATTCTCTTTCTAAAAGTTTTGATTTTTATGAGAGTAGTATTGTTGATATGAAACAGTCAGTAGATAACACCAAAAAAATATCTAGTAACTTAAAAGAGCTTTCTCAAAGAATGCGTGAATATATAGAAAATAGTGATTTTCCAGGTAAAGAGAGTATCAACATTTTAATTAATAATACAGACAGGTAGGAGAGATTAGATGAGAAATATAATTTTGATATGGATAGCTTTAGCTACGATTTTAAATGCATTCACTATTGGTAAAATAGAGGGTCCAAAATCTTTTTTTTCAGTTTTTGAAAGTGCCATTGATAGTAGTAAAATTAAAATAGAGACGCACAAATACTTTACAAAAGGTTTTCGTATTATAGTTGATGCAACAATTAGAGACGATATTGGAATATATGAAGCTAGAGTCTACTTTAAGCACAGTTTGGTTCAAAACTATCAAGTATACTCTACTATGACATGTATGGGGAACAGATGTTCTACAGAACTTCCATTAACAGATTTAACTCTTAGAGAGCTAGATTATGTAGTTGTCTATCAAAATAGTGCTGGAAACGTTTACAAATCTAATACCTATACAATGCAAAAACGAGACCTACTTGAGCTTCCATCATGGCAAAGCCTTAGAAAAGGTGCTATAAAACTATATACAGACTATGCAAAACCTATGCAATCTGTTAGAGGCTTCAGTGATAATATAACTATAGAAAAAAGCAGTGGTGATCCTCTTGGTGTAGATGCTGAACTCTATCCAATCGAACTAATTACTCCTGAAGTCAAAATTGATTGTTCAATGTGTATTGATAAAAATGCATCTAACAATGTTTTAAAAGTAAAGAGATAAAATGGGCGTTGCAGTATGCATGGGTGCCATGCTAAAATGTAGTTTTGGTGTTGCACCAAGTTCATTAATTGTAATTCCACAAAATAGAGTTTTAGTATCAAACATGCCAATGGCTAATATTATGGATAACAAGCCTATGGTTAATATTATGACTTTTGGAATGTGTCAATCTCCTGCAAACCCAGTTGTAGCAGCAGCAACTGCTGCAGCACTTGGTGTTTTAACACCTATGCCCTGTATCCCAGCAACAGCAGCGCCATGGACACCAGGAAATCCAATGACAATGGTAGGGTCAATGCCAGTAATTAATAATTCATCAACATTACTGTGTACTTGGGGTGGAGCTATAACTATAACTTCACCAGGACAAACAACTACAATGGTATAAACAGAAGGAGTATTTAAATGATTGGTGACATATTAAATAACATTGCTAAAGAGGTAACAGAGTATGTAGATTCCCAAGTAGATTTTTCTTCAGGAAAGAAGAGTGTTGTACTTGCAAAACCTACAAATGCTAAAGGTGAACTTAGTATTCCATCTAATAGCGTCTGTTTAGCACTTTTGAATATTGATGAAGAGACATCTATGCGTAACCCAATGATTACAAAAAGAGTAGAGGGAACAAAAGTTTATACTCAAACACCGGGAATTTCATTAAATCTCTCAATTGTATTTATTGCTAATTTTCCTAATGATTACATTAGTGAATTAAATTATATTACAAAAATTATCGAATTCTTTCAGCAAAAAGATACATTTACAATAGGTAATACTCCATCACTAAAAAAACAAAACCGTTTCTTTGAGCAGTTAGTTTTTAAACTATCTACTACAAAATTAGAAGATCAACACAATGTTTGGAATCTCCTTGGAATCAAATATATGCCATCTGTCATGTATAGTGTAGGTAAAATAGTAGTTCAAGAGGATGAAAAACTATCAGAAACAAAAGTTGTAGAGCGTGTTAAACAAGATATTAAGATAAAATAATTATGACTAAAGCATACAGAGATTTAAGACATCATAATCTAATAAAAGAGGAGATGACATCTTTAGAAAATATTATTCATACTAGGATAAAGTCTCATTTCTCAATGGATAATAAGGAGATAGGCTTTAATTTATTTAATGTAGAGAGTGAAAATGATCCCTACTCAGAGTTTATCAACAAATATAAACTAACAGATGAGGAGCGAGTAGTTTTACTCTTAGCACTAAGTAAAGAGATCTCTCCACACATATTAGATCCTTTTTTAAGTAAAAATACTCTCTATGACTCATCTTTTACAGAGTTTGGTGGTGTGTATAATAGTAATATAAGAGGTTTTACTCCTACAATTCAAACAGCACTATTTATTTTATCTGGTACTGATCAAGCATTGGTACTTAAATCATTAGAGCTATTTGATAGCAGAGCTACTCTTTTTAAGGAGAATATCTTAATTAGTGATAGTTCATCTGATTTAGATTCTATTATAAATTCAAAACTTTTACTTAGTAAAAGCACTCTACACTACTTTTTAAACAATTCAAACGATAAGTATGACTACACAAAAGAGTTTCCAGCATCTTTACAAAAAAGTAACCATGAATGGTCAGATCTTGTCTTCTCACAATATACAAAAGAGCATTTAGAGGAGTTGGAGATTTGGTTATCACATAGTGATGAGTTACTAAACGGATGGGAGATGAAAAAGTCTCTAAAAGCTGGGTATAAAGCACTTTTTTATGGTCCACCTGGAACTGGGAAGAGTTTAACAGCTACTCTTTTGGGTAAAAAAATAGATAAAAGTGTTTATAGGATAGATCTCTCACAGATAGTTTCAAAATATATAGGCGAGACAGAGAAAAATCTTGAAAAAGTTTTTTTACAAGCTGAAGAGAAAGATTGGATTCTTTTCTTTGATGAAGCAGATTCTATTTTTGGGAAACGTACACAAGTTAACAGTTCAAATGACAGATATGCTAACCAAGGGACATCCTATCTCCTTCAGAGAATAGATGAGTCAAAAAACATGATTATTTTAGCAAGCAACTTTAAAGATAATTTTGATGAAGCATATCTACGTAGATTCCAATCTATTATCTACTTTCCACTACCTGAAAAAGATGAGAGATTAAAATTATGGGAAAAAGGCTTTAGCAAAAAAGCATCATTAGAAGATTTAGATTTAGTAGAGATTGCTTCAGAGTATGAACTCTCAGGTGCAACAATCATGAATGTAATTCGTTACGCCTCTTTAATGGCAATCAAAAGAGATAGTTTTACTGTTTTAGAAAGTGATATTTTAAAGGCTATTAGACGTGAAAAGCTCAAAGAGGGGAAAATAATTTAGATGAATCTATTAAAAAATAAAAAATCTTCCCAACTAAAAGAGAAAAAAGGTGTCTCAAAAAAATCAAATGGACAGCTAGAACTTTTTGAAACCCATTTGATGAATAAAAAAGAGCAAGAACATTATGAGATGTTTAATAGTAAAACTAGAAAAGTAGAACTTGATACTAAAGAAAAATTAGCCCAAGAGGAGTACAAACAAGCAGTAAACATTGCAGTAAACAACTTTTCGATTAATGTAACTAACTCTTGCAATACTCTATCTGGAATAAACAAAAAATTAAAAAAAACAGAGCACAAAGAGGTATTAAAAAGTGCAAGCTTGACACTTTTATCATCAGCTACACATATTATTAAATATATGCAATCTTTATCTAGTGTTACAGGTAACTTAGAAAATACAAAAGCCCTTGAAAACCTAATTCCATTTTTAAAAAGTTCAAACAATCTACTTGTAGATTTAGAACTCTCAGATATGGATAACGAAGATTATGAGAGTACAAAATATATGATTGTTTCTCTTTCTAAAGATATAGTAGATGAGATGGGTATAGGAATAAAGTACTCAGCACTTACAGACTATGGTCTATCTAAATCATTAATATCTTATAATACTATTTTAAAAGATCAAATAGTAGTAGTACAAAAGGTATTAAAAAAGTATGAAGGTAAAATCAAACAACTCTTAAAAACAGTTGAGGAGTTTGACAATGACGAAAATAACAGAATGCCTTTAATGGGTGAAGCTGGTTCAAATTGAGACAAATTTATCCTAATTTACTTTTAGTTTTTATTTTACTAACTTCAATTTTACTTGGTTTGTCAATGCTAAGTCCATGTTTTCAAAATCGTTTTTTAAATGATAAGAATTTATATCAATTCATTAAGGAGTATCAAAATGTTAACACCTAAAGAGAAAAACAGACTTAAAAACAACTCAGGTAGTAGCTCAAATGGTGGAAGTACATCAGAGGATTTATCGACATCAGCCTTAATGAAAAAGAGGCAAGAAGAGCTATGGGATGAAGTAGATACTTTTAAACCTAAAGCTAAAGAGAGTAATTGGGAGGTTGGAAGATCTTTTGGAGATGTTACTGACCCTAATGCTGAGGATGAAGATGAAGATGAAGATGCCAATAAACTAACTTTAAATACATCAGAAAATGAGTCCGTATCTGTTAGTAAAGAGGGACTAGAACTAACAACTGGTGATTATGGTGTTGGCATAGGGCAAGATGGAGTGACTCATACAATTGCTCCTTTTGGAGAAGATGGACCAAGTATTGAGCTTAAAAAAGATGCTACAAATATCTCATATGCAATCCCAGGATCTGGATTTGCATTTCCACCACCAAAAGGAAAATGGGAAGGGCCAAGTCTAAATATGCCAATTGCAACACCAGTTCCTGGCCTATTTATTAATATTACAGGTGGTCTTGAAGGTGGAATAGTTGTACCACAATTAAAAATGAACCTTGGAGTCTCAGAAAAACCAATAGGAGAGCATAAAGATGTCTCAATGGTTAAGATTGAATTTGAACTTGCGAATAAAGATGTAATAACAGCCTCATTTGGTGGTAATGTAAGAATTGGAGTTCTTGGCGGTGTTCCAATGGTAGCTGCAGTTGAAGCTGGTGTAGAAGCAGCTACTGAAGCAAAAATGGAAATAACCCCTAAAATTTCTGGTCAAGGTGAGTATATTCTTGATAATAGTGGAGAGTTAGTCACTTCAAGAACTAATATGAGTGTCTCAATGGGTGCATCAGCAGGTCTTGAAGCATCTTTAGCTCTTTATCTATCTGGGCAACTGATTGTATTTAAAGGAGATCTTTTTAAATTAACATTAGTGAGCAAAGATATTGCATCTATGAAAGGTGGTGCAACGATGACTAGAACTTGGATGAATGGGGGCAAGGGTAAAAACTCTATAGATCCAATTTATGAAAAATACTTTGTAACAGAGGGGTGGTTTAAAGATGTATTAACCGCAAATAAACTTGATAAAGCAACAGCAGATTATGAGTATGCTCAATATGATGTTTTTGCACTTGAAGATTTAAAAAGAACTATTGACTTTGGTTACCAAGACACACATAGAGGACAAGTTAATAATTCAAAAATGAGAATAGCTACATCAAAAATTCAAAATGCAACTAGATCATATTTTGAAACTGTGGAGAAGTTAAAAGATAGCTCACTCTCCCTTATTAAAACTGGTCAATTAAATAAAGACCTTGAAACATATATGAATGAAATATCAGAAGCTAACCTAGAGTATAGTAAAGCTCATGCAAAATTTACAAAAGATAATAAGAGCATTAAAAAGGTAAATAAGAATCTAAAAGATGCAAAAAAGGTATTAGCAAAATCTAAAAAAAGCAATTCCAAACTAATGAATAAAAAACTTATTCAACTAGATGAAGAGTATGGACCAAAAAGAGATGATTTAGTGAAAAAATCTTACGAGGCACTTAATACTTTTGATCAATACACAAAATGGTTAGCTACAGCTCCAAGAGAGAAAAAAAGTTTTTATAAAGCTCGTCTTAGAGAAGCTACAAATGAGAAACTTAAAATGGCTAATGACTTAGATGAGCTTTTACGAGAGTATGGTAAGAAACAAGATGATATAAAAGCGTTACTAAAAGTACAGTCTCGTAACCCATTAGATCAAGAGACTGCATAGCAGTTAAAATACATAAAAGGATGAAAAGTATGAAAAAAGTTATTGTCTCGATATTTTTATTTTTATCGATAATTAATAGTATTGCGTATGCAAATGACGAGAAAAAAGAGGTTAAGTTTGGAGTCTATATTACAAATTTATATGACATAAACTTTGCAAAGAATGAGTATACAGTTCAATTTTGGTCTTGGTTTCACCATGATGATAGTGAGTATAAGCCAAATAAGTCGATAGAGATAATGAATGCAAAGTCATATCTTAAAAACTCTACTAATGAAGAGGTTATTAATAATATCAATTGGGATACTGCAAAAATTAAAGCGACCATAAACCAAGAGTGGGAAGTAGCAAATTTTCCATTTGATGTACAGAGATTATCTATAGTTGTTGAGGATATTGACTCTGTAGCAGATGATTTAGTCTTAAAACCAGATGTAGCTGCTAGTAAAATAGATCCAAAAGCAATTCCTAATGGATGGGAACTTAAAAATTTCGAAATGGTAAGCTCAGTCAATAGCTATAAAACAGCATTTGGTGACCCTTTAGCAAAATCTGATGTTAAACAAGACTTTAGTCGAGTATCTGTAAATATTGATTTAGAGCGCCACGGCTGGAGACTATTTTCTACAGCATTTGTTGGATTTTTTGTAGCAACTGCACTACTACTAGTTGTTTTTGTAATAACAAGTATACCAAGGGCCGTAGCAGAAATTCCTCAGCAACCTAGAATTACACTAATTACTGGTGCACTATTTTCTGCTGTAGGTAGTGTTTATGGCTTATCTGCAAAACTACCGTATACAACCGATTTTACACTAGCTGATTCGCTACAGATAACAACTTTTGCAGGTGTTGCTTTTGCAACAATAGGTTCTATGGCCTCAGATGTATTACGTAAGAATGAGCGACCAATTTTAGCAACTCGTGCAAACCAAGCAATGTTTACACTCTTTTTATTACTATCTTTTGGGTTAAATGGTATTATGATGGCAAAAGCTCTATATCCAAACTATTGGTCAATGTTTCTTTGAGCCAATATAAATATTTCATTAACTCCATCTGAAAATAGGTTTGAAGCATCTTTTGAAATATCTTCAATATTAAGTTCTTGATAGTTTTCAATATAAACTGCAAGAACTTTCTCTATTGAAGAGTTGTCTATACAAATTAACTCTACAGAGCCATCTTCTAAATTTATACTACTCTTTTTTTCTACTCCATTAACAATCTCATAACTATTAAGTATGTAGTTTTCATCAATAGATATAAATTTAAGATAAGTTAGATTAAATATCTTAACTAATTTTAATATCTCCAAGTTATCTTTTAGAATTTTACTAGATATATATCTTTGTGCTGAATTTGCCTTAAGAAGTGTCTCTATAGAGGATGTTTCATTCTCTACTGTTGCAATATAAGCATATAACTTACCGCCAGAGGATAAAGAGTCAAAAAAGTACCCAGTCTTTTGATGTCCAATAGTGTTAATAGATACATCAACACCATTTATAGAAGATTTATTGGTATCAAAGAGAGCTCTATCATAAGTATTTACAAGATCTTCATCACTCCTAAACTTCTCCTCTTCTACAATTATATTTTTCGTTTTGTAAACAATCTCTTTCATAATACTTTTTACAATATTAAGAGTATCACCTAAATCTGTAAACTCGTGAATACTACCCATATAACTATTGTGCGAATAGCTTCCAGATGCTATTGCTTTAGCATGGGTATTTAATGCATAGATCTTTGTTGTAACAATTCTAGAGAGAATGTACGAAGTTATTATTCCCAAAATCAAAGCAACCATAATTGTAAAAATAATTTCAGTGAACGCTTCATCTATTCTTTTAAAAAAGTCTGTATTATCAACTTCAATACTCAATATTGTATTTGGCTCTGCACCATTAATTGGAGTATGAATTGTTACTAGATGTAGATTGTTTTTAGTAAACATTTCACTTATGATACTCTTATCTAAACTAGAAGAAATGGTAAAAGGTTTTGAATCTTCAGCAGTAGCTGTATCTAACAAAACTTTTTGATTTTGAGAGATATACAAGCGTTGTGCTTGATTATATTTCAAAATATTTTCAAATTTTGGTTTTATATCTACTAAAACATCTGAAAGTTTCTTCTCTTTTAACATATGCTCTATAAAAACTCTAGATGGAATAGAGATAGATTTAGCTTTTGATTCTATACCCCATCTTATCTCTTTGACCTCATTTATATAATTTAGATACGACATAACTGAAGCAATCAATAGAAAAATTGGTACTATAATTAAAAAGTTATTATATTTTATTTTCATTTAGCTATCCTATTATCTTCATAGTACTTAATAAGTTCAATCATCAACCCAGGACATTCATGAATAAGTGTATAAAAATGACCTTTTGAAATTACAAGAGCCTCTATATCAGTTTTAGCAACTACATTTTCTTCAAGTACAACATCATTTAATAGCTCTTCAGCTCCAAAGAAAGATGATATTGGACTATTTTTATATGATGCCTCACCTTTTTCTATTATAAAAAGATTTTGAATTGCAGAGTCTTTATATATAACTGTTGAACCCTTTGAATACCTTTTTACCTTTGTAATATTTGCCGTCAAAACTAATTCAGAGTGACGAAGTGTATTAAATGGAGACCTATTTTGCAAAGTAAAAATCTTATCTATGATTTTCATGCTTTTCCTTCTTTAGGTATTGCAAAAAGAGTAGAACATTTTTCAAACTCTAAACGCGAATATTTGGCATTAAGTAAAAAGTCTATCTGCTCTTTTTTAATATCCAAAAGTAAATCATAATCGCTAAAAATAACACTATTTTCTATCTCTGTACTACCTGTATTTAACTCTTTAAACTCATAACTTCCATCTTCTTGCTTGCATAAGATTGGTAAGTTTTTACTTCTATCATGTAAGAATATAGTACTATTTTCAAGATCAATATGCCCAAAGCTATCAAGAGAATCAAAAACATCTTTAAGCTCATTTAATGGGTCATGCTCATATTTTATTAATTTTTCAAGAGTTGTAGAGATTAGTTCTCTCTCTCTTGAAGCTATAAAACTTCTCTCTTTACGCTCACTAGAGAACCAAAAATATAAAATATTATCCTTAAGGAGTAAGCCATTTACACTATTTGAACATTTAAACGTATGTGAGCGAATTTTTTCATGTTTAACTTTAACTCTCTCATCTAGCTTAACTTGAAGATCTTGCTCTTTTCGCTCTGTAAGTACATCACTATTGTATTTCGTTAAATTAGATACTGTATCTTTAAGCTTACTACCCATTGCATTAAATGTATCAGATAGTTCACTAAGTTCTTTAGGCTTCTCTATGGAAACTTTATCTCCATGTCGTCCAGCTGCTATTCTTAAAGCAGAATATTTTAACTTTCTAATTGGCTCAATTATCTTTTTTGAGATACTAAAAGCTGCAATTATAGAGATAATCAAAAATACAACACCTGCTATACTAGACTGTATAAGTGCTTGTTTAGTTTTTTCCCTAATAATACCCATATCAACATCAGCACCAGCTATAGCTTTTACTACTCCATCTTTATTTAAAATTGGAGCATAAGAGACTTTTAATAGACCCCATTGCTCCCATTCTTGTATCTTACTAACGAAAACCTCTTTTCTTAGCATTACATTTTCAGCACCAATAATTGAATCTTTATCCATAACATCTTCAGATCCAATGGGAGTGTAATCATTTCCTTCACTAACATCTAAAATATATATACAGTTTGCATCTTCATTGTTATAGATAAGGTTTTGTGTATAGTGATACGTAAGACCTGCTTCTAGTTTTATTTTTGTCATTGGTGCTATATATTTTTTATAAATTTCACTCTTCTCGTTTCTATAACCACGAGCAAAGTCTTTATATGTACTACTTTTGCTATTTTTATCATAAATAATGAGATGATTTTTACCAAAATATAACTTCTCATCAAGAGATGCTATTGCAGTTAAAGGTGTAGAATCTCTATTTAACTCTTTATACTCTAATTTACTCTCTTTAAAATCCTCTAAATTGATAGAGATAAAAGTATCTGTTTCACCTTCAATTGCATATAAAACTTTTTTACTAGAACCAAAAGATAAAGAGCTAATTATAAATTCAGTATTAGTCTCAACTTTAACCTCTTTATCCCTGCTTATACGTAGTATCTCTGCATCTTTTGCAACTAAAATAGATTCATTAGCCCTATCATAAGCTAAACCTTTTAGCTCAGATGTAGTTTTAAAAAACTGTTTAACATTTGCATTTTTTGGATTAAATTCAATTATTTCATTGTGACTAGTAGCGTAAAATAGTCCAGTTTTAGGATTATAAGTAATATCATTAATATCATTCTCAAACTTAAAAAGCCTAACCCCTGCCCCATCTTCAATGTTTATCTGAATAAAATAGTTTAAACTATCAACCGCATAAAGTTTTTTATCTGAACCAAATGCTAGTGCTTTAACCTCTTTTGCTTCTGCAAGTTTTTCATGCTCATCTCCATCAATAAATGAGCCTGAAGTTGAACTAATAGCGATAAGCTTTTGATTAAAACCATTTATAATTGTCCTATACATCTCATCATAACTTAGCCAAGCCATAAAAATAATAAGCAGACTTAGTATAGGGATTAGTACAAGAAGAACAAGACTTTTTACATTAGTATTTAGTAGTTTAGACAATTTCATATGAGCTCATTTTTTTTGAAAATATTATTCCCATTGTTGGATAAGAGTGAATACTCTGTATTATGCTTCTATTTTTTAGTTGAAGGTATGACCCATCTTCTTCACATAAAGTAATTGGTGGATATTGATCTTTAAAGAAATACTCTAAACCTACAATATCTCCTGTAGATGGCTTCTCTTCCTCTTTTATTGGAATATATATACTTTCAGCTTCATTTTTAAAAAACTCTTCGCCCTTTTTCATATGTACAATAGTTGAATCTTCAATAAGCATAGAGAGTTCAAAAATATTAAATGAAGTAAAGAAATAGTTTTGCGATAGTAGTATAAGTTTATGAATCTTTGTTTTTAGCTCCTCATTTTCTAATAGTAAAATAAGAGCATTTTTAACATCTTCTGATTTACTCTTTAGTAATATCTTTCTAAACAGCTCCTTATACTTCGATGATGTATAGTAGACAACTTCTAAGGCAATGCTTTGCTCCAATGAATTATTTGATTGAAGAGCAGTTTTAATAATATCATCAATAGTTAATGTATCAACACTGAAGTTTGACTTATAAAAGTCCATACTCTCATTTATACTTCTTTGATCTATTAAAGGAAGTAACATTGAGAATATTTTTTTATCTGTACTTTGTTCAATTGTCTCTATTGCATTACCTCTACTTTTAGCATTATCTGAATTCAGTGATGTTTTTATCATCTCAAAATCTGCCAATCTTCCACCAATAGTTAAAAGTTCTAAAATGAATGCGACTGTATTTTTGTGTATATCTTTATAAAAAGTAGATAAAAGTCTTAACCTGCTGTTTGACTCTTTATTAAGAGATAGCTCAATATGATAATGTCTAAATAGATGTTTGTACGCAAGCTCGATTTCATGACTTATAAGCTCCTCTTCTAGTGCTTTGAGTTGTGCAAAAGCCAGTTTACTTAAAGTTCTTGCAGCGATTGAGCGAGCTGCGTATGAGAATCTATCTTCTGATAAAATTGTAACAATTGAAGGAATTGTTTGCAGTCCAAGCTCTTCAATAAGAGAGATAATACTTCGTCTTTCAAATGGTGTCAATATATCACTCTCTTCAAGCAGAGGAATAATACATTGTGAATCATGAATCTTTTTTAATATATCAATTGAAAGCTCTTTCTCTTTATCTGAAGAGTTTTTAAAACTTTTTAAAATATCAGGAACAAGTCTATTCATACTCTCATTACTAAGAGTTAATATAGTCTCCAGTGCTTGATACCTAATATCTCTATTTTCATGCTCTAAGAGTTTAGATACAAAAAAAGCATATTCACTATGTTTTGATTCACCCAAAGCATATATACCCTCTCTTAAATACTCTACATCATCACTCTGCATTAAATTATAGATAATATCATTAGCCTTTGAAATATCATCGGGGAAAGGGCTATTTAAAAGAACAACAGCAGAGGTAGCTTGTCTTTTTGGATCAGTACTTGAAAACATTGGTGAAATTTTCTTAATAGATATAAATCCATGTACCCCAAGCTCTCTAATAAGATTCAAGTTAAGATTATGCATATTTTTTTCAACCCACTTAATTACAATTAGAGGTATGTTTGCATCAGAATAATTCAAAAGTTTTTTCAGTAGTAGCCTATTGTTATCAACATTTCTTCTTGATGTAGTATTTAGATATGCTAAAAGATTTAGTAATGCTTCTAAAGGTTTAAACTGAGCCATAATATGAAGTGCAAGCTCCCTATTTTCCTCCTCTTCTGCATATTCACTAAGTTTCTCAACTTCATATAAATCTATTTGTGAAAGAAGCATATCGCTATCATATGAAAAGTCAAGCCAATCTGATTTAAAGTTCTCCACCATCGCTTTTGGATACTCTGCTCTCAAGAAAAGTATAATTATAAGGTAAAAGAGAGCCATAGCTCCCCCAATATAGGCGATGAAAAAAGGCATCTTGTTATCGCTTAGAAAGACCAGTAAAATACCAGCAACTGCGACAGCCAATGGTTCACCTAAATTTTCTATAAATGTTCTAACCTTATACTTTATACTAGACTTTATCCCATTGTATAAGAGGTTTTGATTATTGTAGTCAATTGCCACTGCTATACCTTGAACAACAAAAAACCCAAATAGAGCCGCTTCAAACTCTCTAGTTACCGAAAGATAGGTAAATGCCACAATATATGCAACTGGCTGAATAAGCGTTAAGTTTCTAACACCATAATTTAGCACTAAGCGATTAAATAGGAAAAAATTTACAATTAGGTTAAAAATATTAACAACCACAAAAAGTTTACCAAACAGTGCAGCTAAACTCTCTTCAGTTTGATCTTTAGAGATAATACCCATATACTCAAACTCAAGTGTAGTTGCCAAAACAATAGTTACAAAGAAAGCTATTGTAATAAAAAGTACATAAGGTGATTTTAAAATAGCATTGGTCATAAATGAGAGCTGTTTAACAATACCTTCTATCTCCTCTTCCTCTTCTATCATAGGAATAGTTTTATATCTCTTTCCTATTAAATTCAACATTACTAATGTGAGTACAGAGAAAAGTGACCAAAATAAGAAAAGATCTACTGCTGATATATACTTTGTTAAGATTGTGACTAAACTACCACCAAGGATAGCTCCCAATGCAGTACCTGCGCTAAAAATAGAAAAAATTCTTTTACTATCTAAGATATTAAAAAAACCATCAATAAAATTCCAAAAAAGAGTATAAAGTGCAGTTGCCCAAACAATTGTATAGAGCATAATAAAATAGAAAAGTAGACTAAAATAAGCAGGTGGGATATATTCTCTAAGGTACTTAATAGATAAAACAATCAATATGTTGACAATAGTTAAGAATATTAACGATATTTTAAAAAATTTCTCTTCTGTGTAACGCTTCAAGTAAAAAGAGTAAATTGGGAAATAGACAAAAAGTATAATTGCTGGAATAAGTATATAGATAATAGGTAGCTGTTTAAAACCTACATTGATTAAGAAAAGGGAACTAGATACACTCTCACCAATTGATACACCAGATTGTAAAAACAGAGCAAAGATAAAAAATAGAAAAACTTTTTTACCCTCATTCTCTCTAAGCTTTAGAAGTTTAAACAATAATAATTTCATTAGCATAATCCATTTTTGTGTTACTTTTTTTAATTTTTATTTTACTTAATAATTGCTTCCTTCTAGCTTTAAATCTTAAACTTCTTAAAAGGCTATCAATAACACTTGATTATGCTTGTACTGCTCTATTTCGTCCATCCTCTTTTGCCCTATATAGAGCTTCATCTGCACTATGCATAATCTCCTCTATGTTTGAATCACTATCAACATCAACAACTCTAACACCTATTGAAACAGTCAATACAGATTCTACCTTCGAGCCAGAGTGCTCAATTTCTAACCCCTTTATACGCTCATTTACAGTTTTAGCACGTTCCATAGCATCTGTTTGAGTATCAGGTGACAATATAACTCCAAACTCCTCGCCACCTAAACGAAAAACATAATCGCCAGGTCTTTGAAAACTATCTTTTAAACTTTTTGCTACATCTTGAAGGGCTTTATCCCCCATAGGGTGTCCATATGTGTCATTGTATTGCTTAAAATAGTCAATATCTAACATTAAAAATGCAAATAGGCGCTTTTCTCTAGCACATCTTCTAAGTTCATTTTTAGCTAAATCATTAAAATAACGTCTATTATGAAGACCTGTTAAACTATCATTTAGTGCAGCCTCCTTTAACTGAATGTTTAACTGTTCTAGCTCCTCTTTATTCTCTTCTAGTTTTAACTGATTATTTCTAATTGAGCGAATAATTGGTAAACTTATCAATAGTGCTAATATAATTGCAGCAAGTGAAATTAGATTTAAAACTATTGATGTCATCTCATAAATCTCTAAAATACCTTTTCTTCCCACACGAGCTGATTCTATTTCATAGTTTTCAATTTTTTCCAATGCAATATCAATTGTTTCAACTCTCTTTGAGAGCGTTGAAAGTGAAATTTTATTTCTAATAGAATCATTATCTAAAGCCTTTACAACTTTTTCCAAATAGTGTTCAGTTTTTTTCAATAACTCATTTGTATATTCAATGTATGGAAGTTCACTATCACTTTTATAAATCTTTTTATACTGTTTCCATAAAGCTAATATTTCACTTCTTGCTGTGACTATTGAACTTTTCACCTCATTAGAATCTATTAACCCATATCTTACTTTATATAATGGTATAACAATATCTTCACTGTAATACATTCTCATAGTTTGAAGTGTTTTTACTGGAATAAAATTTCCAAAATAGATATTATCAAGACGCTCTTTCATTTGATTCATATTTATATTTATGATTGCTATCAGTAGAAGTAAGCCAGTAAGCATAGTTGCTAGTAAAATAAAAAGTTTATATCGAAGAGAAAAAGAATTTAACATATTTATACCTTTACATCTTCACATGCAAAAATAGTTCCGATATAATACATTTTATGTCTCATCTAATAACAACTAAAGATTTATCGGTAGAAAAAGTCGCAAAACTCTTTGAAGATGCACAGAAGTTTAAAGATGGCAACGTTGAGCCAATCCTTTCAGATCGTCTAATAATGACACTATTTTTTGAAAATTCAACAAGAACAAGAAGCTCTTTTGATGTTGCAGCGCAAAGACTTGGTGCAAAAGTTGTACATTTAGATGTTGCAAAAAGCTCAACAAATAAGGGCGAAACACTTTATGATACAGCTGCTAACTTAGATGCTATGAAACCTGACGCTATTATAGTTAGACATAAATATGCTGGAGTTCCAGCAAGCCTTTCTGCACATGTAGAGGCAAAAATAATAAATGCTGGAGATGGGGCACATGCACACCCCACTCAAGCTCTACTTGATCTCTTTACAATAACTCGCCATATTCCTAATCCAAATGGAAAAACTATTGCAATTGTCGGAGATATTAAAAACTCACGTGTTGCAAATAGTAATATTGAGTTGCTTTCACGTTTTGGACTTAAGATTATTTTAGTAGCTCCTCCACATTTTTTAATGAAAACAGACCTTAGAACATCATACTCACTTAAAGATATTATTGATGAAGTTGATATTATTATGAGCCTTAGGACACAAACAGAACGACATAGCCATAGTACGTATGCAAGTTTGAAAGATTATGCTGGAGATTTTTGTATAACAAAAGAGTTAGTTGGTGATAGAGATTTACTTCTTTTACACCCAGGTCCAGTTCATAGAAATGTAGATATTGATGATGCTATGCTTGCGGATGAGCGTTCAAAAGTTTTAGAACAGGTTGAAAATGGTGTCTACATACGTATGGCTATTCTAAAAAATGCAATCTTGGGATAAAATTTCAGGCCTTGCCTCAAAGCAAATTCCATTTATTTTTATAATAGACTATAAAGCAGAAAATGTTTTAACATACACATTAGATCAATTAGATGAAGAAGATATTGAATTTAGTATAGACGAAATAGATACAACTGCAAAAGAGCAAATTAATCTAGAAAAATTCCCAATTGATTTTAAACTATACAAAAATAAGTTTGATAAAGTTATAGAAGAGATTAAAAGTGGTAATACATACCTTTTAAACCTAACTCAACCGACAAAAATAGATACAAACGCAACATTAAAAGAGATTTACAAAAATTCTCATGCACGATTTAAATTAAGATATAAAGATAGCTTTGTATCTTTCTCTCCTGAGCCATTTATATCAATATCTGAGAATAAAATTCATACATACCCTATGAAAGGTACAATTGATGCTAGTGTTGAAAATGCAAAAGAGAAGATATTAAACAATCCAAAAGAGTTAGCAGAACATACAATGATTGTAGATTTACTTAGAAATGATCTTGGAAAAGTTGCTACAAATATTAAATTAGAAAAGTTTAGATATATAGAAACTGTTTCAACACACAACAGAACACTTCTACAAATCAGCTCACATATAAGCGGTAAATTAGAGAGTAAATGGGCTCAAAACCTTGGTGAAATACTAAGAAGTATTCTACCAGCAGGGAGTATAAGTGGTACGCCTAAAAAGCGAACATGTGAAATTATTGAGAGTATTGAATCCTATGAAAGAGGCTTTTTTAGTGGTGTATTTGGTTATTTTGATGGAACTGATTTAAGAAGCGGTGTCTTAATTCGTTTTATAGAAAAGGTAGATAATAAACTAACTTATAAAAGTGGTGGAGGTATTACAATAGACAGTAGTTTAGATGAAGAGTATAACGAATTGATAAATAAAGTCTACATTCCAATCTTAAGTGAGATATAAAGAAAGTAATCGTACAATCTAAAATATATAAGAACATAAATTAATGGATATTAAAATGGAAGATATTTCATCTCTTTTAAAACACTCAAGCTCTCTTAATGTCCTTTATGTTGAAGATAACGAACTTCTGCGCACAGAAACTACTACACTACTAAAAAACTTTTTCTCAAATATAGATACAGCAGAAGATGGAGTTCAAGGCATAGAGCTAAATAGTAAAAATAAATATGACCTAATTATTGCAGATATAGTTATGCCAAACCTTGATGGAATATCTATGATTAAGGAGCTTAAAAAAGTAGATTCTAACCAAAAGTTTGTACTATTATCAGCATATGATGAGACCCACTACTTTTTAGATGCAATTTCACTTGGCGTTGATGGATATTTAGTAAAACCTCTACAATTATCTACTGTTATAGATGTATTTAAAAAGGTCTCTAAAGATATTAATATTGTAAAAGAGCATGAACTGTATCAAGAAAAACTTCACGAACTTGTAGAGACTCAAACTGGAACAATTAAAAGAAATGCTCAAAAACTTATAGAATATTCTCGCATAGATAATCTAACTGGTCTTTTCAACCACACTGCACTTCACAAGGATATTGCATCAACAGAAAAGTTTGCTATTATTTTATTTAATATTGACCGTTTTGATTCAATTAATAAAGTTTATGGTTATAAATATGGTGATGAAGTATTAGTCAAAACCTCTACATATATTCACTCTTTAATTCCAGAAAATGCTAAACTTTATAGAATTGGGTGTGATGAATTTGTTTGTGTACTTAAAAATTACACTAACTATCAACCCCAAAACTTTGCTCAGATAGTAATTGATTTTTTCAAAACTGATATAATCCTTGATGATGATATTAATATACATATCAATTTAAGCGTAGGTATATCTGACTCTAATAATACAGATAGTGTTTTAAATGCAAAAATTGCTCTTCAAGAGGCGAGAATAACAAATATATCACAAAATACTTTTAGTCAAAAGTCAAAATTTATAACATCTCAAAAAGAGACTATTGAGTGGATGTATAAAATTAAATATGCTCTAAAAAAAGATCAAATTCATCCGTTTTTTCAACCTATTATAAATAATTCCACTATGGAAATTGAAAAATATGAAGCATTAGCTAGGATAATTTTACCATCAGAAGATGGAAGTAGTGAAGTTATTACACCAAACAGATTTATAGAAGCAGCTAGACTCACAGGATTAATAACCGACGTTACGCGTCGTATAATTTCTAAAAGCTTTGAAGTATTTAGTTCACTTACCTATGACTTTTCAATTAATATTACAGCTGATGACTTAATGCATGACTATTTAGAAGATTTCTTAATAGAACAATCAAACATTCACAATATTAATCCAAATAGAGTAATGATAGAGGTCCTAGAGAATTTAACTGCATCTAATAATGAAAAAATATTAAAACAGTTAGATGGGTTAAAACGGAGTGGTTTTCGTTTAGCAATTGATGACTTTGGAACTGAAAATTCAAATTTCAGTCGATTACTTGATATTAATGCAGATTGTATTAAAATTGATGGAAAATTTATAAAAAATATAGATAGCGACGAAAAAAGTAAAAAAATAGTACAAGCTATTATATTTATGGCAAAGAAAATTGGTGCAAAAGTTATAGCAGAGTTTGTACATAATAAAGATGTATTTGAGATAGTACAAGATTTAGGGGCACACTACTCGCAAGGTTACTATTTTTCAGAACCTTTGCAAGCAAAATATTTAAGTAAATAGGGAGTTGAGTTAATGACTGATGCGAAAGATTTAGTAGAATATTCTAAAAAATTAAATGTTCTATATGTTGAAGATGATAATAGTCTACGAGAAGAGACAAAAATGTTGTTGTCAAATTTTTTTACTAAGATGGATACAGCAGAAGATGGTAAGCAGGGTCTCTCTTTTTTTGAAAACACTCACTATGATATTGTAATTACAGACATCAGAATGCCAAATATGGACGGCATTGAGATGACTGAAAGGATGTTAGAGATAAATCCTGAACAGCCAATTATAATAACATCAGCTCATGATGAAACAACATATCTTTTACAGCTTGTAAATATGGGTATAAGTAGCTTTGTATTAAAACCACTAGATCTTCAAAAATTAATTGATGTTCTTTATAAGGTCTCTAAAGGTATCGCAAATGAAAATCTTATTGTCTCATATAGAGATCGTTTAGAAGATTCAAATGCTGCTTTAATAGAAGAGAATAAAAAACTTGAAAAAGCTCTTCGTATATTTGATGCGAAATTAGCAAAAGAGAACGCTCAACAAAATACACAAAAACAAAACAAAAATATTACTAAAAAAGATAAAGAGGAAAAAGAAGAACAAGTTGAAGGAAAAGTAACAGAAAATGGTCTCCAAAGATTTGATGACTATGTTCTAGATAATGACCTGCAAGAGTTAACAGAACTTGAAAATGAGATAGATAGTCTAACAGTAATAATGATACTAAATGAGCAAGTAGATGATGATAAAATGCAACTTCTCAGTAGTTCTCTTGGAAGATATGGTCAAATACTATCTAATTACCCAATTTTTCATAATTTAGCCTCATCAATGACATCTTTAGCAGATACACTTAAAAGTAAAACTGCTGCTGAACTGACACTTACTAAAGATGCTTTTGTTTTGATGGAAAGTTTTATTTTTGTACTCCTTAAATGGAAAAAAGAGATATTTGAAACTGGTATTAGTAACCCAAACATGTATGACGCCTCTATGATTAGTGACATGCAAACAATTATTTTAATGGTTAACCCTCCTGAGGAGGACGAAGGTGATATGGAGTTTTTCTAAAATATAATATGAAGTAATGTAAATAATCAAAATTTTAATTTTAATTTTAAAGAAAACTTTATATTTTTGTGTTAATATCATGACATAATTTTTAATCAATAAAAGGTACATTGTGTCTTATGAGCTAGCTCTTGCAGCGACAATTTTAACACTAATTGTTGTCTTACTACCACTAATAATACATCTAAGCCGCTATCTTGGCCCAAAATCCATAGAGTGTACACAACAAAATGAGGTCTATGAAAGTGGTATTAGAACAACAATTAGTGACTGTTTTGAACGTTTTAGCGTTAAATACTATCTTGTTGCGATATTTTTTATAATTTTTGATGTTGAAATTCTTTTTATGTTTCCATGGGCTGTCACACTAAGAGAGACAGGAATGTTGGGCCTAATTGATATGTTTGTATTTATGGGACTACTTCTTGCTGGACTCGCATATATCTATAGACGCGGAGTACTTAAATGGCAATAGAGCAAAAGGGTATTTTAGAAGATACTGTCATAACAACAAAGGTTGAAGATATTGCAAACTGGGGACGTGAGTCATCTTTATGGCCAATGATTTTTGGAACTGCATGTTGTGCGATTGAATTTATGAGTGTCGCTGCAAGTCGTCATGATATTTCACGTTTTGGTGCAGAGGTTGTACGTTTTTCACCTCGCCAAGCAGACTTAATGATAGTAGCAGGTACTGTTACCTATAAACAAGCTCCTGTTCTTAAACAGATTTATGAGCAGATGCCTCAACCAAAATGGGTTATAGCAATGGGCGCATGTGCATCATCTGGTGGATTTTACGACAACTACACAACAATGCAAGGAATTGATGAGATTATCCCAGTAGATGCATACGTTGCAGGGTGCCCGCCACGACCAGAGGCTTTAATGGATGCGCTTATGAGTATTCAAGATGAAGTATTAAAATGTAAATTAAGTGAACCAAGAAACTCAGACTATTGTGGAAAATTAGATCATGTCTAAACATTTTGAACAGTTTATAGAAAAATTCAATTCAGAATTTTCTGAAAAAGAGAAGATAGATAAAAATCTTTCAATTACAACAAATGAAAGTAGCCTAAAAGAGATACTTACCGCATTAAAAGTAGAATTTGATTTTACAATTATTTTAGATATTACTGCAATTGATTATGAAACATACAAAATAAAAAAAGAGACACAATTTTATATTGTATATATTCTTAGACATAAAGACTTTTTTCATACTGTAACAGTAAAAAGTCCAGTTACAGATTCAGAAAATGGTGTTGAGAGTATCATTAAACTATTCAAGGGTGCTGATTGGCTAGAGCGTGAGACATATGATCAATATGGAATTAACTTTAGAGGTCATCCAAACCTGCGCAGATTACTTAATCATCACCAATTTGAAGGGCATCCATTAAGAAAATCATACCCTATAACAAAAGGTCAAATGTGTACAAAAAGTGATGATCTTCAAGATGAAATGAATAAGCGCCTTGATGAAAAAGGGCTACTTAAATGTGATCATGGTGGTGCTTATAGTGAAGATGATGATAGTCCTATGTTTTTAAACCTTGGCCCATCACACCCAGCAAGTCACGGAACAATTAGAACATTAGTTGCATTAGAGGGAGAAGTAATTAAAGCAGCTGTTCCTGAAATTGGTTATCTACATAGAGGCTTTGAGAAGAGTTGCGAAAATCATACATATAATCAGATTATTCCTTACACAGACAGGCTAAACTACTGTTCTGCACTATCTAACAACATTGCATTTGCTAAAGCTGTTGAATCAATGATAGGCATACAGATAACAGATAGAGCTATTGCAATTCGTGTTATGCTAATGGAACTATCACGTATAATCGATCACCTTGTATGTTTAGCTGCAAACTTAGTTGATATGGGAGCGCTTACTAACTATTTTTATCTCTTTAACCCAAGAGAAGATGCCTACAACTTTCTATCTAAACTAACAGGTGCGCGACTTACAAATAGCTATATGCGTATTGGTGGGATGACACATGATTTATACAAAGGCTGGCATAAGGATTTAAAAGAGGTTCTTAAAAAGATTCAAAAAGGTGTAGATGATACACTCTCACTTGTTGCACACAATAGAATTTTTCATGATAGAAGTCAAAATATAAGTATTGTGACAGCTGAAGAAGCACTAAATTATGGTTTTACTGGACCAATTTTAAGAGCTTCTGGTGTGCCTTATGATATGAGGACTACTAATCCATACTACAATTATGACCAACTTGATTTTGATATTGCAATTGGAAGCACTGGTGATGTATATGACAGAATGATGGTTAGATTTGAAGAGATTGCACAAAGTATTCGTATTATAAAGCAAGTTACTAAAAACATGCCAGATGGTGCGATAAATGTAGATAGTAGATCTTTTGCACTTCCTGCTAAACCTCAAGTTTATTCAACAATAGAGGGTGCTATGAACCAATTTATGTTGACAATAGAGGGTGTACATGTTCCTCTTGGTGAGCGTTATGATTCACTTGAAGCACCAAATGGAGAACTTGGGTTCTACATTGTAAGTGATGGCAGTGGAACACCTTACAAAGTAAAGGTTAAATCCCCAAGTCTTCTTGCTATGAGTGCATATGCTGAGATGATTGAGGGAACTATGATAGCTGACGCGGTTATTAATTTAGGGAGCTTAAATATTATTGCAGGAGAGATGGACAGATGAGTATTTTTACATTTACTCCACAAAATGAAGAAAAGTTCTTAAATCTTCTAAAAAAATATCCTCATCCACAATCTCTAATGCTACCATCACTCTGGTTAGCACAGAGTCAAGATGGATATATAAGTTCTGAAGCGATGGAGTATATTGCAACTAAGATAGAGGTTGCTCCAATAGAAGTTTATAGAGTTGCAACATTTTATACAATGTTTCACCTAGAAGAGATAGCCCCATATCACATAGAGGTATGTAAAACACTATCGTGTAAACTATGTGGTCAAGATGAAATTTTAAAGTATATTGAAGAGCAAACTACTAATAGTAATAAGTTTAAAATTAGTAAAGTTGAATGTATGGGGGCGTGCGGTGGAGCACCTATGATGACTCTTAATGGAGTTTATCATGAAAACTTAACAACTTCTAAAGTTGATGAAATTTTAGGAGGTATTCAATGATTGTAAAAATTGTTAGCAAAAAATTTGATATTCCTAATGCTCATACTTTAGATGTTGCTAAACAAAATGGTGCATATAGTGCGCTTGATAGTGCACTATCAAAAACACCTGAAGAGATAATTGAGATAATTACAGAGAGTGGACTACGTGGTAAAGGTGGTGGTGGCGCACCTGCTGGTAAAAAATGGTCACTTATGCCAAAGAAGAGTGACAGACCACACTACTTGATAGTTAATGGCGATGAGAGTGAACCTGGAACCTACAAAGATCGTCAAATATTGCAATACGATCCGCATCTCTTAATAGAGGGGATGATAATTAGTGCATATGCTATGAATGCAAATGAAGCTTACATCTATGTAAGAGGTGAATATAAATTTTTTATTGACCGATTTCAGAGTGCAGTAGATGAGGCATATGAGGCAAATATTCTAGGTGAGAACTCTACTCTAAGTCATAAATTAAATATTACAATTCATCGCGGGGCTGGTGCATATATTTGTGGTGAGAAAACTGCACTTATTGAATCACTTGAGGGAAAACGAGGACATCCAAGATTAAAACCAAAAAAGCCTGAACCAGAGTATTTCTTTGGTAATCCTGCAACTGTAAATAATGTTGAGACAATTGCTACAGTTCCTTTCATTGTAGAAAATGGTGCGGATGCCTATAGACAATATGGAACTGAAAAAAGTCCAGGAACAATGCTTTTTGCACTAAGTGGCCAAATTAATAATCCAGGTGTTTATGAGATGGCATATGGTGCATCTTTAGTTGAATTTATTAATGAAATTGGTGGCGGTGTTAAAAATGGTAAAAAGCTAAAAGCTGTAATTCCAGGTGGTGCTTCGACTCCTGTTTTAAAAGCTGATGAAGATTTAGCTTGTGTAATGCTCGATTATGAATCAATGCGTTCAGCTGGTTCATCTCTTGGGACTGGTGGTGCAATCATTATGGATGAAGATACCGATATGGTTGAAGCACTAAAAAACCTACTTGAGTTTTACCACCATGAATCTTGTGGTCAATGTACACCATGTCGTGAGGGAAGTGGCTGGGTTGACAACATTGTTGGAGCTATCTTAGATGGTGTAGCACAAGAGAAAGATTTAGATACTCTTTTGGATGTTGCAAAGACTATGAATGGTAAAACAATTTGCGTTTTTGCACCAGCAGTATCTGGTGTAATTGAGGGATTTTTAAAGAACTTTAGAGAAGAGTTTGAAAATTATATATCTGAGGGTCGTTTTGTTAAGAGTCCAGTTGAAGCAATAGCGGAGGCATCATGTCAAACCTCGTTAGAATAACAGTAAATCAAAAAGAGATAGAGGCAGAAAATGGAGCTAACCTACTCCAAACACTGCTTGATAATGGAATTGAAACTCCACACTTTTGCTACCATGAAGCACTTGGTCCTGATGGAAACTGCCGAATGTGTATGGTCGAAATTGAGGGTCAAAAGCGTCCTCAAATTGCATGTGACACATTTGTAAAAGATTCAATGGTTATAAGCACAAAAAGTGACAATATTATGGCGGTAAAGCGCTCTATTTTGGAGCTTGAGCTAATTAACCATCCTGTTGATTGTCCTATTTGTGATCAAGCTGGTGAGTGTAAACTACAAGAGTATTACATGGAAGTTGGACTTTATGATAGCCGTCTTGATACTCCAAAGGTTACACATAAAAAGCATATTGATTTAGGCTCAAGCGTTATGCTAGACCAAGAGAGATGTGTTCTTTGTGAAAGATGTGCAAGATTTACTACTTCATATACAAAAACAAATGAACTTGGAATAGTTGGTCGTGGAGATCATGCAAAGATAGCTACAATGCCTGGGAAAAAGCTAGATAATCCATATGCTATGAATGTTGTTGACATCTGTCCAGTTGGCGCACTTACTAGTAAAGATTTTCGTTTTAAACAAAGAGTATGGTTTATGACAAGCACACCTAGTATTTGTCAAGGATGTGCGAAGGGTTGTAATATATACATTGATCATAATACATTAAAATATGAAAGCCCTGTAATACATCGTTACCGTCCACGTAAAAACCTTGCAGTAAATGGGCATTTTATTTGTGATGAGGGAAGATTATCATTTAAAGAGCAAAACTCTAATGACTTCAAAGGTACATATAGTAAAAATCTTCATATAAATTTTAAAAAAGCAGTCTCTAAAATGCAGAAGCTTCTAAAGAGTGAGAGTGAGCATACAATTATCGTACTCTCCCCTAGTCTTTTAAATGAGCAGATTGCTTCTGTTCTTCAATTATCTAAAGTAATAGGTGCAAATATTTTCTGCCCTCTTGAGATATATGCAGATGAAGAGTTTGGTGATGATATTTTACGAAGTAGTGACCGTGCATCAAACCGTTGGACAATTAATGCGCTAAATATAGAGACCGACTATAGTAAGTTCATAGATAATTTAGATAGTGCTAGATTAGTCATTAACTTTAACCATAAGCTACTTTTAAATCCAGAACGTGAACTATCAAACAAATTAACTAATAAAATAAATGTTCACTTCTCAGAAGTTGAGTGTGAGAATAGACATGATTCAGAAATATCATTTGCTTATGCTCCATTTAGTTATGTAAGTGGCACTACCGTAAATGAGAGTGGGCATCTTCAACAATTAAATGCAGCACTCTCTCCAACTGAGAAAAAACCTGACCTATTAGAACTAATTCATATAGTAAGTGGAAAGAAAACTAGCCATACTAATGAGCAAATTTGGCAAAATGAGATGAAAAACCTAGAGGTATTTGAAAATATAAACTTCACTAAAATACCACTTAATGGACTTGCGTTAGGGGGTTCTAATGTTTAGTGTTGAGGGAACGATTGTAGCACTTATTGTAACATCTTTGCTCTCTTTGGGAAGTGTACCAATTTTAGTATGGATGGAGCGAAGAGTTGCTGCTTTTATTCAAGATAGACTAGGTCCAAATAGAAGTAATATTTTTGGATTTAGAATAGGTGGTATCGTACAATCATTTGCAGACATGTTAAAACTTATTGTGAAAGAGGAGTTCTACCCAAAACATATCAAGTTTAAATTTTACTATATGTTAGCTCCTGCCATTGTATTTGGTGCTTCATACCTAACATTTGCCGTTATTCCATTTAGTGATACACTCTTAACAGACAAAGGTCTAAGTGTTGTGCAACTACTTCCAATTGAGCTTGGAATCTTATGGTTTGTTGCGTTAGCAGGGCTAAGCATTTATGGAATTATTCTAGCTGGTTGGAGTAGCCATAATAAGTATGGAATGCTAGGTTCACTTAGAGCAACATCTCAAGTAATTAGTTATGAAGTTTCAATGGGACTAGCTATTGTCTCTATGCTTTTAACGTATGGAACAATTTACTTAAATGGTATGGTTGACTTTCAAGGTGAATTGCTATGGGGATTTTTACCAGCTTGGGGGATTTTAATACAACCTCTTGCGGGAATAATTTTTATAATCACTGCTTTTGCTGAGACAAATCGTGCACCATTTGATGTTGCTGAGGGTGAAAGCGAAATTGTCGCAGGTTATCATACTGAGTATAGCGCAATGAAGTTTGCTCTATTTTTCATGGGTGAATATGTAGCAATGGCGGCATCAAGTGCGCTAATTGTAACAATGTTTTTTGGTGGTTACCATCTTCCATGGTTAAATAGTTCAGCACTTCTTGAGAGTCCTAAAGTAGTTTTAACTATTATCGGGGTCGTTCTTATTCCTTTAATTGGTGGAATGATTTACTGGATGCGTAAGAATAATAGAATTAGCGGAATTAATGAACCTCAACGAACACGTGAGACAAAGATATTAACAATTATTTTAGCACTGACACTAATTGGTTCAGAGTTAGGAGTATTAGCTCTTCTAAATGCTGATATAACAAATCAAATCTCTTCATATATAGCGACAACCATACAAATTTTAACTTTTGTAATAAAAGTTTTTATGATGAACTTTGTATTTATATGGGTTCGCTGGACACTACCCCGCTTTAGATATGATCAGATTCAGAGCCTTGGATGGAATATCTTATTACCTTTAGCTATAGCAAATGTAATTATCACTGCTATTGTAATTGTAGTGTTTTAGGAGTATATTATGGGAATTAAAACAGTTAAACGTCACGGTGATACACTCATAGAAAAGTTGTACCTACCAGCTATTATGTCAGGTATGGCCACAACATTCAAACACTTTTCAAAAAATATTGCTAATCCAACACAGATTCCAACAACACAATATCCACACCAACAGCCAAGTGATATAACCGATAGATACAGAGGGCAGCACCGTCTAACAAAAAGAGCAGATGAGACTATCGCGTGTGTTGCATGTTTTATGTGTGCTACTGCATGTCCAGCTGATTGCATTTTTATAGAAGCGACTGAGAGAGAAGATGGAGTAGATGAGAAAATGCCTAAAAAGTTTAATATTGATCTTTTAGAGTGTATCTATTGTGGTTATTGCGTTGAGGCTTGTCCATGTGACGCTATTAGAATGGATAGTGGTATATTTAGTATTATTGGCAAAAATAGAGAAGATTTTGTCATAACAAAAGAGAAACTTTTAGCTACACCTGGAGCTTTTGGTGAGGAGAATAGTCGTGCTCGTTGAATTAATATTTATAGCTCTTAGCCTTATTGCACTAATTAGTGCACTTGGTATGATCTCTTTTCATCAACCAATAAATAGCGTTCTTAGTTTTATAGTGACACTTTTAAGTATTGCTGGGCTTTTTGCACTACTTAGTAGTTCGTTTATCTTTATTGTTCAGGTAATTATCTATGCTGGTGCGATTATGTCGCTTATCTTATTTGTAATAATGTTCTTAAATATTAAAGAGAAAAATATTCCAAATGAGCCTAAAAAAGCACTCTGGATTTCAGGCTCTCTCATTGCTATAACTCCGTTTACTCTTTTACTTGTAAACGCACTAAAAACACTTCCTCAGAAAGAGGCAACTATCATCAATGGCTTTGGTTCGATTGAAGCTGTTGGACGAGAACTTTTTAGTAAATGGGTACTTCCATTTGAGATGATTTCTATTTTACTTTTAATTGCTCTACTTGGTGCGATTGTACTTGCTAAAAAGGAGCAAAATATATGATTTTTGTAACAGATTATATGATTTTAGCTGTACTTCTTTTTAGTATAGGTATTGTAGGAGTGGTAAGTAGACGTAATATAATTGTACTATATATGTCAATTGAACTTATGCTAAATGCTATTAACTTAATCTTTGTAGCATTAAGTCGCCAATTTGAGCAACTAGATACGCAAATTGCAGCACTTATGATTATAGCCATTGCTGCTGCTGAAGCTGCTCTTTTTCTAGCAGTAATTGTTTTACTATTTAGAAACAGACGTTCACTTGATGCAAATGTATTTACACTGTTAGGACAAAGGGAGCAACCTAAAAATGACAAATAGTATTTTACTTGCACTAATTGTGTTAATTCCTTTTGTAGGCTCTTTAATTATTGGCTTTTTCTATGCCTTTTACCAAGATAGGATTAAAGAGGGAGCCTACTCATTTGTTGGTATAGGTTCAGTTTTAACATCAGCAATTTTAAGCATTATTGTTGCACTTGAATTTTTTCAAAATGAAAATTTGACTAGTATGGGTTATGTGGCATTTGAATGGCTCCATATAAATAACTTTGCGATTAATGTAGGATTTTTTGCAGATCGCCTTAGCGTCGTAATGATAAGTTTTGTAACAGTTATTGGGACACTAATTCATATCTATGCAGCTGGGTATATGAATAAAGATGAGGGTTATGGAAAGTTTTTTGCCTACTTCAACCTCTTTATGGGAAGTATGCTTCTGCTAGTCCTTGGTGATAATCCAATTATGCTTTTTATTGGTTGGGAAGGTGTTGGGTTATGTTCATATCTCCTTATTAGTTACTACCACAAAGATGCGAACAATGTTAAAGCAGGTAATAAAGCTTTTATATTAAATAGAGTTGGTGACTTTGGATTTTTAATTGGAATGCTACTACTATTTCTTTATGGTGGTGCTGGTGGGTTTACATATGGTGCACTTGAAGCAAATGTTTCAACTGTTCCAGCTGGAATGCTTAGTGCAATTGCTCTTTTACTTTTTGTAGGAGCTATGGGTAAATCAGCTCAAATTCCACTTTATGTGTGGTTACCAGATGCAATGGCAGGTCCTACACCAGTTTCAGCACTAATTCACGCAGCAACTATGGTTACAGCTGGTGTTTATATGGTTGCAAGATTTGCATTTGTCTACAACTTAACACCAGAAGTTGGGCTATTCATTGCTTACATTGGTGTATTTAGTGCACTTTTTGCGGCCCTTATCGCTTCACATCAAAGTGACATTAAAAAGATTTTAGCATATTCAACTATGTCACAACTTGGATACATGTTTGTTGCTGCTGGACTTGGTCTTTATAGTGGAGCAATCTTTCATGTTTTTACACACGCATTTTTTAAAGCTCTACTCTTCATGGGAGCTGGTGTATTAATAGTTGCAATGCATCATAAACAAGATATTTTTGATATTAGAATGCACAGAACTCTACTACCAATTACATTTGTGACTATGCTAATAGCAACACTTGCAATTAGTGGAGTCCCTCCATTTGCAGGATTTTTTAGTAAAGATGCAATTATGGCTCACGCTTTTGCATCTGGACATTATGGAATATGGTTGATTTCTACTATAACTGCTCTTCTTACAGCTTACTACATGTTTAGACTCTTTTTTACTATCTTCTTTGGAGAGCGTGAAAAAGATTTGCACAGAGTAAATAGCTCTATGCAACTACCACTAATTGTTTTAGCAGTGGGAGCAGCTCTTGCTGGTCTACTTAATCTTCCTCACTTTTTAGGTGGAGAGAGCCAATTTTCTAACTGGATTTCTACACCAGATAAGCCAATACATCTATCTATTACTACAGAATGGGTGCTAACAATGTTGAATGTTACTCTAAGTGGTGTCGGAATTTTATTTGCATGGAAACATTTTGCTCATAACCCACAACCTAGCAGTACTCAACCTAGCATAAATAATCTACTACTAAATAAATTCTATGTAGATGAGGCTTATGAAACTATTTTTGTAAATAATATTAGACGTTTAAGCTACTTCTTTAGCACCATAATTGATATACAAATAATTAGTGAAATAATTAAACGATCAAGTAGTGGTTACTTTAGGCTTGGTGTAATAACAGGGCGTATGCAAAATGGAAATGTACGCTTTTACGCACTTTATATGGTTGCCGGTATTATCGGCATGTCAATCTATCTATTGGAGTTCTTATAATGATTCTGAGCATAATGATATTTCTGCCAATCATTGTAACGGCAATTTTATTTATTACACGTAGCAACTTACTGGTTATAAAGTCATTTGCACTGTTAACTTCACTTACAATTTTTGCACTATCTGCATATCTTTTCACAAATTTTGAAGCTACTTCTGCTTTACAATTTGTTGAACAGTATCCATGGATTGCACAATATGGTATTACATACCACATTGGAGTAGATGGCTATAACCTAATGATTGTTATGGCAATTGCAATTTTAATGCCTCTAATATTTTTAGCCATTTGGAACCGTGATGAGAAGGGTTACTGGTATAACCTCCTACTTGTCCAAGGTGGGGTAATGGGTGCGGCAGTATCTTTTGACCTAATTTTATTTTACCTATTTTGGGAGACGATGCTTCTTCCTATATTTTTTATAATGGGACTATATGGCTATGAAGATAAAATTTATTCAACTCTAAAGTTCACTCTATATACTCTATTTGGTTCACTCTTAATGCTGATTTCTATTCTTTATTTAGCAGTTACCTACTACAACATCCATGGGGAGTGGAGCTTTTTACTTAATGACTTAAAAGCATTACCTCTTAAAACTGAAGAGATTTTTTGGATATTTTTTGGTTTTATTATAGCTTTTGGTATAAAAATTCCTATTTTTCCATTTCATACATGGCTTCCATCAGCATACGCAACAGCACCATCTGGCGCGGTTGTTGTACTATCTTCAATTATGGCTAAAATTGGTGTTTATGCAATATGGCGATTTTTATTCTTTTTGTTTCCACAGATGCTAGGAAGTTACGCACCCTATCTTCTAGCAATGGCACTTACAGGACTGATATACTTTGGAATTGGCGCAATTATGCAACGCAATATTAAGAGAATATTTGCATACTCATCAGGTTCTCACCTATCACTTATTTTAGTTGGTTTACTACTTCTTAATCCATATGGGTGGAATGGAAGTATTTATCTAATTGGTGCTCACGCACTCTCTTCAGGTGGACTATTTCTAATGGTTGCTATGCTTTATGCTAGAACAAAAGATAAAGATGTAAACACTCTTGGTGGAATAGCTTCACAAGCCCCACTATTTTCAATATTCTTTGTCTTCTTCTCTCTAGCAATTGTTGGAATCCCTGGAACTAGTGGCTTTGTTGCTGAACTGCTCATTATTCTTGGTGCATTTGAGCATAGCTTGATAATTGGGATTTTAAGCGCTACAACCTTGTTACTTGCAATGACCTTTATATTTTGGATGCTTCAACGTGTCCTTTTTGGAGAGGTTAAAAAATCAACTGAAAATTTTTATGACTTAAAAAAGAATGAAATTATCGCACTTCTACCAATTGCTCTTTTAATTCTTATTATGGGAATCATGCCTCAGCCTTTTATTGAAAAATTTCAACCAACTGTAACCGATAATTTAGCCCTTGAAATGAAATATATTAAGGAGATGCAAAAATGAATGAATTAGTATCTTTGCTTCCCGTCTTAATTATAGGACTTGGGGCAGTTTTTGTTATGCTCTTAGGTGCTTTTACAAAACTCTCAATTAGAAAGCTAGCCCGCATTACAAGAATAATTATTATAATAGCACTTGCTATTACTTTACCATCTCTATTTGGTGATCAGTTTAGCTACTATCTCTACCCAGAAATTTTTCATAACATGCTAATAATCGATAGCTTTGGGCTACTTTTCAACATGCTATTTCTATTAGGTGCACTTCTTAGCATCTATATTGGAAATGTATATATTGAAAAAAATAAATTTTTTACATCAGAAACATTTGCACTCATTCTATTTTCTCTATTTGGTATGATGCTTCTTTCAATGGCGACAGAGATGATAACAGCTTTCATAGCCTTAGAGATTGCATCTCTATCAATTTACGTTCTAGTTGGGCTTAATAGAAAGAGTCATAAATCTTCAGAAGCTGTATTTAAATATCTACTTCTTGGAAGCTTTGGTGGAAGTTTCTTTTTAATGGGAACTGCATTTATATATGCGCAAACAGGTACTACTCAGCTAGGTGACATAGCATCTTTTATCTCTATGAACATTGAAAAAGATATGACACTAGTTATTGTTGGTGGTACTCTTGTTATGATGACTCTTATGTTTAAAATATCTGCTGTTCCATTTCAGGCATGGACATTAGATGTTTACGATGGTGCATCTCTGCCAGTTACAGCATATATGGCATCAACTTTTAAAATTGCAATCTTTGCAATTGCCCTTAGAATATTTTTAGTAGATTTCCAGTTAATACAAGATATTTGGGATCAACTACTAATGATTATAACTATTATAACGCTAATAGTTGGTTCTCTTCTTGCTGTAATTCAAACAAATATCAAAAGAATGTTAGCAGCTTCTAGCATGGTTCACAGTGGCTATTTACTGATTGCCCTAGCCTCAACTGGAATTAGTGGAACAAGTGCTGCACCATCGATTATTTTCTACCTAATTGCCTATTTTCTAAGTGCGATTGGTGCATTTGGACTACTTAGTTATGTATCATGGGATACAAGACGTAGAGCTACATATGAGGACTTCAAAGGTTTTGCCCATATGCATCCATATTTAGCACTGATGATGACAATATTTATGCTCTCTTTTGCTGGCTTTCCATCAACCATAGGGTTCCTAGGCAAGTTCTATATCTTCACAGGTGCAATTGAAGCTGGATATACAGTTCTAGCAATATTAGGTGTCCTATCAGCATTTGTTTCAATATACTACTATTTTCGCCTGATTATAGTTATGTATTTTTATCCAAGTCAACACGATGCTATTCAATTAACTTCAAGAGTAACACCTATTGTACTTGGCTTAATTGCGATAACTGTGCTTTGGGGTGGAATTGGTACCAGTCTAATCTCATTCTTACCAGGTGCAAATGGCTTTATAGAATTTGCTCAAAACTCTGTAGCATCTTTATTTATTTCACATTAGAGATACAATAAAGGGCAATAGGAGTAAAATTCTAAAATGCAAATAAGAAAATGGCTACATAATTTAAAACATCACTTTCTACGTGGATTTAGAGAAATCTTTATCCACCACCATAGCTCTATGGAGTTTAGAGCTAAACTATTCGCATTAATAATTGCTCCAAATAATAAATATGCAAAATGTGAAGCTGAAATATTAAAACAAAATTCAGAACTAATATATGAAGATAAAACAAGAAGCGAAGCACTAATTAATCTAACAAACGAATATCTTTCTAAAATAAATGCACCAAATGGCTTAGGTATTGACCAATTAGTATCAGACATTGTAAAAGATTTAAAAGAGTACAGAAGGTTTGCTACAAAAATAGATATAAACCTTTTACTCCCTCTTCAACAATGTACATTAGATGAAGATGATTCACTCTACCAACTTAGAATCTTAGAGTTCTTAGAACGCCGTCGCGCTGAAATAGACCCTGGCTATACACCAATCTTAAATGGTTCAAAAGATATTGCTATTAAGGCTTAACATAAGGTTAGAGAAAAGCGTCAAAATGTTTGTTTGCAAAAGCTGAATTCATTGAGCTAAAAAGAGTAGGATAACGCACTTCAAGCTCACTAAGTAATACTTTCATCTCCATTCTTGCATGTGGCATTTTCTCTTCAAAATGCTGAGATGGACAAGTTTCATCTCCGATTGTTGGAAGATTATGCTTTAGTGCAGCTTCAATGAGCTGTCTCTCTCTAACTTGAAGCAGAGGACGAATTACAACCAATCCATTTCCAGCAGTATATTTAGGTGCAAGTGAGCGCATAGCTCCATTGTAAATTAGGTTCATAAAAAAACTCTCAGCAGTATCATCAAAATGGTGACCAAGTGCAACTTTTTCATACCCCATCTCTTTAGCAGCACTATATAAAGCGCCTCTTCTCATACGTGAGAAAAAGCTACAAGATGAACTATTTGGACGAATTTTCTCTTCTGCTAGCTCATAAATATTGGTCTTATAAACCTCATGCTCAATCTCATGGACTCTGCAGTGTTCAATTAAAGTATCAAAATTCTCACCCATACCATAATCTACAGTTACAGCTTTAAACTCAAAATTAAAAGGAGCACGCCGTTGCATACTCTTTAGAGCATGTGCGAGTATCAATGAATCTTTACCGCCGCTAAGCCCCAAAAGAACTCTATCACCCTCACCAATTAGTTCATACTTACCATTAGTACGACCAACTTGGCGTAAAACCCTTTTACTAATATTAAGCATAACATACCCTAATTTTTGTCTGCGTGATTATAGCTAATTTGTTTAAAGAAGAATGTCAATTACTGACCTTACGCACTAAGCAACTTTGATTCCTTAGTGCGTAAGGTTAGTTAAGAAATTTCCTTAACCATTTTCATAATAAAATCTGCACTTATTTGGGCTGAACTCTCTAAAAATTCATCAAAACTAAAACTAGCGTCCATATCAGCAGCGTCACTTATAGCTCGAAGTACAAAGAATGGTACCTCTAATGCGTCACAAACAACAGCAACAGAAGCACCTTCCATCTCTAGTGCATCAGCTTTGAAAGTGCTCTCAATCCAATTTTTACGCTCAACATTTGCTATGAACTGATCTCCAGTTGCGATTATTCCCTCTTTTAATTTCAAGTCAATAGAATTAGCAACTTTTTTTGCAAGCTCATTAAGTGATTTATCTGCTTCTACAAACTGTTTTCCCTCAGGAACATAACCGTGTGGATGACCAAAAGCTGTAATGTCTAAATCATGTTGACATAGCTCTGAAGCGATAATTAAATCTCCAACTTTAAGCTCAGGACTAACAGCACCTGCAACTCCACTAAATAGTAATTTTTCTGCACCAAACTTCTCTATTAGCGTTGAAGCAGTAAGAGCTGCATTTACTTTACCAATTTTACTATACGCAACAACCACATCATGATTAGCAAACTTGCCTTTGTAGTACTTGTTTGCCGCGTAATTAATTGTTTCATGCTCACCAATAATCTCTAATAGTGGTGTTATCTCTTCTGGCATTGCTCCCATAATCGCTATTGTCATTTTTTTCCTTAATCGTGTTTTATAATCAATTTTTCTATCGCATGAAGAGAGTGGTCTAATTTAACCTCTTCAATATTCTCTTTAAATAGTTCAAAACTCTCTTCTATCTCACCTTGTGGTGTTACAACAAGAGAGCCACCCCAAAAGCCTAGACCATCTTCAAAACCTACTCTATTTACAAAAACTACATGGCAGTGACTAAGCATAGCTGTTGTTTTTAATATCGCTTGCCACTGATGTGAAATTTTAAGCCCATCATCACTAAAATCTCTTGCTGGAGAATTTGCTAAAACGTATAAAACCTTTGGTGCTAAGGTACTTATATTTGCAATTATATCTGCTCGCCATAAATCTTCACAAACTACCATACTAACAACGCCAAAGTCTGTTGCAAAGTTTTCTAGTTCTGTACCCTTACTATAAAAGCGTGCCTCTTCAAACATTCCATAATTTGGCAGGTGAATTTTATCATGATGATGTAGAAGTTCACCTTTAGAAAAGTAAAGAGCAGAATTTAAAATTTTACTATCTACTTTAACAGTAGCGCCAACAACAATATCTATCTCTTTACTTAACTCTTGCAGTTGGGATAATTCATCAAGAGTGTAAGCATCTTCATAAACTTTATCTTGAAGCATATAGCCACTGAGTGAAAGTTCAGGGAAAACAATAACATCACTTGATAAATTCTCTTTTATAATCTCAATATGACGTTCTAAATTTGTTCTATTTAAACGAACATCAATTTGAGCTAAAACTATTTTCATTGCAGTGCTTCTACTGCCTTTTCTAGCGTTGCCATATCTGAAACATTTAGAGTTGTTAACGCTTTATCAATTCTTCTATTTAAGCCTTTAAGTACAGCACCATTTCCAAACTCAATAGCGGTATCTACACTTGTTACAAGCTCTAAAACTGACTGCTTATATCTAACAGGTTCAACTAGCTGACGTGTCAACAGATCAAGACCCTCAGATTTACTACTATAATTTTTTGCAGTAACATTTGAGATAATAGGTGCACTAAAACTATCTTTTAAAAATTCATCTAACTTTTCTTTTAACTTTGGTTGCGCACTTGAAAGAAGATCACAGTGACTTGCTACTGACATATTAAGAAGAAGTGCACGCTTAGCACCTGCATCTTTTAAAAATGCTTCTATCCCACTTAAGTCAGTTTTAATTCCTGCTATAACAATCTGTCCATCACTATTATAGTTAGCTGGCCATATTTTTTTATTCCAATTTCGTGCATCACTACAGATATTTTCTACACTATCATCATCTAAACCAATTACTGCCATCATACCAGCATCTATCTCACTACATGCCTCTTGCATCAGTTTACCTCTGATATGCACAAGTTCTAAAGCATCTAAATAGTCCAATGCACCAACACCAGCTAATGCACTAAATTCACCTAAAGAGTGTCCCATCGCAATTGATGGTGTTATATCAAGACGTTCTTGAAATAGTTTTTGAGCCATCATACTAACTAGTAAAATTGCAGGCTGAGTATACATTGTCTGTTCTAAGTCACTGTTCTCTTCAAACAGAAGCTTTTCAAAGTCTATATTTAGACGAGATGATGCACTTTGAAGCATATCTTTTGCAGTTTCACTGTTTTCTACAAAATCACGTCCCATACCAATTGTTTGACTACCTTGCCCTGGATAGATAAATGCAATCTCTTTACTCATACTCTTTCGCCTCCGCAATTTTTTTTCTTAATGTATTCCTATTTAAGCCTAATCTATCTGAAAGTTGTAATTGACTCTTAAATTTGTCAAGTCCAGCTTTTATTAGTGGAACTTCAAACATATGTAAGAAGTCTCTATAATCGTTATTTCCACCCAAATTCTCATACAAGTACTTTTGAGTAACTTGCATAATTTCATCTTTTCTCATGCTTGTATAGAGAAAATTCAGATAGACCCAGCGTCTTAATGAGTATATATTATTGCTAATATCTGCCTCTTTATAATCAATATCTATTACATTGTTTTCATGTGAAAATATCTCTGATGCCTCTTTAACAAAATGTTCAACTAAAAGTTCAACATCCTCAGCTCTTTCGCTAAGTGGTGCTAAATAGATTCTAATACTAAAAAATTTATCAAATAGTTCTGAGCTAATTTGGGAGTTTACTGTTGCGATAAGACGTGTATTGTACTCTTGTAGCATTTTTTGTAGTTTGTCATAATTTGAAATTTTATCAAAATGACTAACAATAATTACATCTGAAGATTTAATAGCATCCTCTATAACACTCAAATCAGAGCCATCTAATATTGGAGCTTGAGCACTAATAAAACGCGCTAGTGTGCGCTTACCACTACCCATTGATCCTTCAATTAATGCATTAACACTCAAGCTGCGCAAAAGCACAGCTGACTTTCGCGCTTCGCATGATGAATGCGCCGCGCAAATAAACTCTAGTGACATCCGCAGCTACCGCCACCTTCTGTACCACAACTTCCACCACCGTGTTCTTGCATATTCTCTGCTAGTTGACCTGTTGCTACTTCATCTGCACTTGCGTCTCTAATCATAGTTACAGCAACAGTAAACATTAAATCTTTACCTGCCATTGGGTGATTATAGTCAATTTTAACATTTGTATCATCAAAACTTTTTACAGTTACTTGAACAGTTGAACCATCTTCACCCTGACCATAAAGAGCCATACCTTCAGCCAGTTCAATACCAGCAAATTGCTCTTTAGGAACATCTTGAACAGCTTCATGGTTATATTCACCATAACCATCTGCTGCATTTACTAGAACATCAGATTTTTCACCCATGCTCATAGTTTTAATATGGTTTTCTAAACCTGTAACAATCTGATTTTTACCAATTAAAAATGTAAGTGGAGCTTGACCAACATTACTATCAACCATGTCACTTGTTTTTGAATCACGTACTTCGTACTCAATAGATACTACTTTATTATCCTCAATTGCCATAGACAATCCTTTAAAAAAATTTAAGTGATTTTAGCACAGTTAACTTGCAATAAGCTTAGGTAATAACTATTATTTAAGTTTTTTAATCAGTTTTTTAGCTTCTTTTGCTTCAGAACTGCTTGAAAATTGATCAATTAATGCATTATAAAATATTTTTGCATTTTTTGAATCTTTAGTTCTATGAAAAGAGTACGCAGTATGTAGTAAAAGTGTTGGCATATATGAAGCTTTATCGTAACGTTTTGCACTTGCCTTAAAGTAACCAATAGCATTAGAATACTCTTTTAATGCATAATATGATTCAGCAATATAAAAATTACTAGCGGCTGGTTTAAAATGATTCTTAATTAAATGTTCATAATACTTAATAGCTCTTCTGTAATCTTTTTGTTTACGTAACTTTGCAGCTTTCTCAAAAAGTGCAAAATTATCTTGCGAGCTTAAATCTTCAGGTTCTTGTACAGATTCTGCAATTGAGCGCAGCTCTTTACTTACTAAAATCTTAAAATCGTTAAAGTCATTTTCTAATGTATTAAAACGTGAACTCTCAACATATGAGCCATTAATTGAGTCAATCATACCACTCATTTGACGCATAAGTGTTTTTAACTGCTCTATTTGACTATTTTGTTCACCTGCATATAGTTCCATTGACTGCTGAAGTGCTTCTACTCTTTTTTGAAGTACATTAGTTTTTTCATCAACTTGGCTACCTAATGAAATTTGAGATTGAAGTTCATTCAACATCGAAGAGATTGAATTTTTTGTATTTCTGCCCTGTTCACTAACACCCTCATAAAGAGAACGCATACCATCAACACTCTGTTCCATCTGTTCTAATCTTGCAGATATTTTTCTTTGTTGTTTTTTTAATGATGCAATGGAAGTTTTTTGTTCATGTATAAGTTGTTCATTTTTAGTTAGGCCATATGGAACTTCTTGGCTAAGATCACCAGCTAAAAAAGCCGAAGGCTCTTTAGCAAATAGTGAAGTAGATAATAAAAGAGTAAAGGCTAAAACTCTTTTCATTCTAAGTATTATGGTAATAGTTTAAAATCTGCTCTACGGTTTTTAGCCCAACAAGCATTAACTTTTTCAGTACATTGAGGATTACTCTCTCCGTAACTAACCATTACTATACGTTTGTCATCAATACCCTCTGCAACTAATGCAGCTTTTGCAGCTTTTGCACGTTTAAGTCCAAGTGCGTAATTGTACTCATCAGTACCCCACTCATCACAATTACCTTCAACTTTAATACTATATGCCATAGCATCTGAAGCATTAAAGAAGTTAGCATTAGACTCAATATTACTTTGCATCTCTGATTTAATTGTAAATTTATCAAAATCAAAATATACACTTTTTACATGACTCTCTAGTGCAGCTATTTTTTGTTCTTGTATCTGTGCAGCAGTAAGATTACTACTACCTACTCCACCACTAACACCACTGCCATTATCTCCACCAACACTTGGACCATCTATAGCGCTACTAGAAGATGAACCATTATTATTAGCATTTACATCAATTGAACCCTCTTTTGTACTACACCCGCTCATTAGTAATACCGCTGTAATTGAGCCGATCAGAAGAAGTTGTTTCATTGTGATTCCTTGTTTAAGTTGTGGCGATTATACCGAAATATAACTTAATGTCAATCTTTATAATGTCTATAAATTTTCATATGAAGCTAAAAATTCTTTCGGTTCCATTACTAAAATATTTGACTTTTTAAACCCTTTTGCATCCCTCGTAATAATAACATCAGCCTTAAAAAATTTTGCACTTGTATATATAACACTATCTTCAAAATCTGCACCACTATTTTTTAAGGCATCTAGCAATACATTTTCATCAACATTTGCAATTGAAAATATACTTAGTAAACTTTTTATAATAGTATTAGTTTTAACTTTACTATTACTCCTATTAATTAAATAATAGAGAGTCGTAACTGTAGTTGCACACAAAACACCCTCAATTTTTTTAGTCTCAATTAACATAAAAATATCTTTAGCATCATCACTAAAAGGTTCACGTTCTAAAAGTAAATCTAAGACAATATTAGTGTCAAGTAATACTTTCACAAATATTTCTCTTCTAAATAGGTTTTATAACTACTCTCTTTAATATCACTCTTTTTCAATACGCCTAAAAGAGTATTTGTAACATTTGTAGATTTTGATTTCTTAATTTGTTCATCATTAAGCAGAGTCTTAAAAAAATTATTCACAAGCTTTGATACTGAAGTATTTTTACTTTTTGCAAACTGTTTTATATCTTTTACTAACTCATCTTCAGTATAAAGCGTTATTTTTGCATTCATAGTTTTATCCGTATATATTTTTAATTATTATACGACTAATAGATTTAATGTAACTTAAAAGAATACTCAATTATAACCTTCTATTTTAAGTATTCTAATTCATTAATTAAGCCATTATACTACCAATCCAAAGACTGAATCTTTCCACCTTTAAGTGGGAATAGAAAACTTCTGTTATATTTTAGACGAATCACACCTACTGAACTCTCATTTCTATAGCTTTTAATAAATATAACAGATTCACCATCAAATGAAAATTTAGGAAATTGATTAACTCCGCTAGATGTTAAACGGCGAATAAAATCGCTTTTAGTTGAGATTAGATGTAAATTAAAAGTGTTATACTCAAACTCATGTCCACTCTCTCTAGACGTATACACTATGTAATTTTTGTATGCGCTACATGAGTTGTTACTTTTTCCATAATATACAAGTTGCTCAACTCCACGTTTTCCAAGAGTTTTTGCAAATACATTTGGGTAACCCAAACGATCTGATACAAACGTTATACGCCTATCTGAATCTATAAAGTTTGCATTAACATCTATTCCTCTATAAGATGTAATTCTCTCTTTAGTTCTATTTACTACATCATACATATAGACATCAGGTTGACCATTTGGAGCAAGTGTCAATAACATTTTACGTCCATCTGCACTCACGTCAGAACAGATTGCCATACCATCACTTGCTAAAATTTTGGACTTTTTACCTGTTGACATATCAAATCTATAAATAACAGGCCCTCTTTGTGTATAGTGAGTATAATAAAATGCATTTTGACTTGCAGATGCCCACTTTGGAAAAATATCTAATCCACCTTTAATAACAGTTTGCTGGTAGGTAAGTGTATAGTCAGCTACAACAATTTCGCTCTTCTTAGCACCTTTATAGCGAGCTAAAATTACATATTTCTTCATCCACTCAACACTAGCCATTCCAAGAAAATCATTTATATCACTAGCTACTGCGTGTGCTAAGAAAACATAATGTGCATTATTTTTCAGGTGGTAACTCTTTTCAAAAACTCTCTCACCAGCTACATTTAAAAGTTTAAAGTCACAATTAAGACGACCTGTATTATCACTTCTTAGTCTATAACGAAGTGTATAATCATTTCTAGTTGTATTAAAAATACTATCATATCCAATATTTTTGACCTCATTATTAACACGAAAATGAGCAAGAACATTAATATCACTAAGAAGAAGTGGAGCAAACTTTTTATCTATATGAGAGAGTGATTGTTCTACATTTGCACCTTGTAATTCAATTGTTGGTAAATCTTCAACTTTTTTAATAACCTCAATTGTGGCATCTACTGCAAACATATGTGCAGTAAAGACAATCAATACAAGAAATATATGTCTCATTCTTTAGCTCCTATATAAATTTCAATTACACTATCTTTAGATCCAATTGGAAAAATCAGCTCTTTTAATCGTGCTATAAACTCTTCAAGTTCAACATTAAAAAGCTCGTTATCACTGTATGAGAGCACTTTAATATCTTCAACTTGACCACTACTTAGTAGACTTAACCTAATTTTTGCGGTACTTCCAGCAGCCTCAGGACTTGGATGCCAATGCTTATAAATTAGTGCTTGAATCTTAGCATAATATTCGTTATATCGTCCCTTTGAAGAGGGACTAGCATTGACCTGTTTTATGATTAGTTTTGCACTATCATCTTTTAACTTTTGAGCTATTTTTTTAGCACTTTTTGTTGGCTCCTTCTTTTTTTCACTCTTCGTACGTTTTTGTAAACTCTTTCTAAACTCTTTGGAAATTTCTATTTTTTTAGCTTCTCTTTTTGATTTTGTTGGCTTCTTTACAGAGACTGTATCAAAAAGTGAAGATAAAGAGCTGGGTGCTGACTCTTTTTTGAGTGCACTTTTTATCTCATCTTTAATCTTGATGGGACTTTGCTTTTCCTTTTTTTCTACTTTTTTTATAGCTCTCTTCTTTGTTGCAGGATCTGTATAAATAGTGACACTTAATGCATTTTTATTTAGACTATAGTTGATTATTTTTTTTACATTAAGAGAGGCATATAAGAAAAAAGAGACAAAAAGAATAAATAGCCCAACTGCTATAAATCCGCTCAGGAAAAAATAATTATCCGTCCGTTGCAAGAGATACCTGCGTAAAACCAGCTCGTTTAACTGATGATAGTATATGCATTACATCACTATATCTAAGAGACTTATCAGCAGCAATTAAAACTATGCTACCTTTTGAGATTGTACGTGAATGTAACATAAAGTTATCATCAAAACTAAAGAAGTTAAATTTATTTGCACCAATTGAGACGACTCTATCTTTATCTATTCTAATTTCAACTTTTTGTTTCTTTATTAGACGTTTAGTTGCAGAGCCTTGAGGAAGATTAATCATCTCTTCATAGACCATTGTTGGCGCTGTTACCATTAAAATAGCTAGTAGTACTAACATTACGTCAACTAGTGGAGTAATATTTAGTTCAGGCGTTTCATCCCAATCATACACGTTTTAATCTTCTTCTGTTTTTCGTAAAATTAGAGCATCACTTTGCATATTTAAAAGACCAACGATTTCAAACGCTTTTCTTTTTAAAATCTGGTGAAAAGTATAAGCAAAAATTGCAACAAAAATACCAACAGCAGTAGCAATTAAAGCTTCACTTACGCCTGAGGCTATAACAGATATTCCACCCATTTTAGAGCTACCAAGATTTGAGAAAGTCTCTAAAATAGATACTACAGTACCAAAAAGACCAATAAAAGGTGCAGTTGAAGCAACTATTGATTCAAGTGATAACCCCTTCGTAGCCTCTTTTGTAGCAGACTGTACAGCAAGACGAAGTAGTTCTTTGTTCATCATAGAAGAGCTTTTAATAAAGTTATGAAGGTATGATGCATGCGAAATTGTTGCAGAACCCATTAAAAGTGCTTCTAAGGAACTCTCTTCTCTATTTTCCCAAGACGAAAGATTAAAATATCTATAAAAAAATATCCAATTAACAGCGATAAAATATATTGTAAGTAGTGCAATAACGCCAATAGTTATTGCACTTGAATGTTCGAAAAAATCTAACAGACGATCAATCATCTCCTAGTTTAGCCTAGCACTCGTTTTGCAGCAGCTTCAATGCGTGATTCAACAGCAGCTAAAGCCATTGTAGCATCACTAGCATCATTTAAAATCTTTTTAGCAGAGGCTAACGCTTCAGCAACATCACTTTCAGTATCTCCAGCGATTGCAACAGCACCCTCAACTAAAACAGTAACTTTTTCTTCATTTACTTTTACATGCCCTGAGTGAATCATTACAGAGACTCTTTTTGAGTATTCATTTACAAAGTCAACTACTCCAGCATCCAAAAGAGAAAGCAAAGAAGCATGACGAGGTAAAACTGTAAATTCACCTTCAGCTCCAGGTAAAGTAACTTCACTTACTTCACCATTATGGATAGAACCATCAGGAGTTACAATTTCAAGTTTTAACATATCCATTTGGACTCCTTATTTTACAGAATCTTTCATCTTCTGAGCTTTTTCAATAGCTTCATCAATACTACCTACCATGTAGAAAGCATTTTCTGGCATATCATCATATTCACCAGCGATGATTCCTTTAAATCCTTTGATAGTATCTTCAAGTTTAACATATTTACCAGGACTTCCTGTAAATACTTCAGCAACAAAGAATGGTTGAGATAAGAATTTTTCAATCTTACGAGCACGACCAACAATTGATTTATCATCTTCACTAAGCTCATCCATACCAAGAATTGCAATAATATCTTGTAAATCTTTATATTTTTGAAGAATCTGTTGAACACTTCTTGCAACACCATAATGATCATCACCAAGAACCTGAGGGTCAAGAAGACGACTTGTTGAATCAAGTGGATCAACCGCAGGGTAGATACCTTTTTCAGCAATTTTACGACTAAGAACAGTTGTTGCATCAAGGTGTGAGAAAACTGAAGCAGGAGCAGGGTCAGTTAAATCATCTGCAGGAACATATACAGCTTGAACAGAAGTAATTGAACCTTTTTTAGTTGATGTAATACGCTCTTGTAATGCACCCATTTCACGAGCTAGAGTTGGTTGGTAACCAACAGCTGATGGAATACGTCCAAGAAGTGCTGACATCTCTGAACCAGATTGTGCAAAACGGAAGATGTTATCAACGAACATAAGTACATCTAGACCCATTTCATCACGGAAATACTCAGCCATTGTAAGACCAGTAAGTGCAATACGGTTACGTGCTCCTGGAGGCTCACTCATCTGACCATAGCACAGTGCAACTTTATCAAGTACGTTTGAATCTTTCATTTCGTGATAAAGATCATTTCCTTCACGAGTACGCTCACCAACACCAGCAAATACTGAGTAACCACTATGTGCGTGTGCAACGTTGTGAATAAGCTCCATAATAATTACGGTCTTACCAACACCAGCACCACCAAATAGTCCAACTTTACCACCCTTTGCATAAGGAGCTAGTAAATCAACAACTTTGATACCAGTTTCAAACATCTCTGTTTTAGTACTCTGCTCAACAAGTGGTGGAGGATCACGGTGAATTGGCCATCTTGTTTTAGCACTAACAGCTTCGCCTTCATCAATTGGGTCACCAATTACGTTGAAAATACGTCCAAGAACTTCTTCACCAACAGGAACACTAATTGGTCCACCTTGGTGAACTGCTTCCATTCCACGAACAAGACCTTCACTCATATCCATAGCAATAGTACGTACACGACTATTTCCTAAGTGTCCAGCAACTTCAAGAACTAACTTTACTTTCTTACCTTCAACTTCATAGTTAACTTCTAGTGCGTCATTAACTGGTGGTAATCCATCAGTAAAATCAACATCAACAACAGGACCAATAACCTGTATAACTTTTCCTACCATTATATTCTCCTATTTATTTCAGTGATTCTACACCGCTGATGATTTCTATCAGCTCGGTTGTAATCGCTTCTTGACGCGCTTTGTTAAATTGAATATTTAACGCATCCACCATTTCTGTTGCATTCTTAGTCGCAGAATCCATAGCTTGCATACGCGCACTATGCTCAGCAGCCAATGAGTCAATAAGAGCATAATACATATTATACTCAGCATATTTAGCTACAAGAGCTTCAAGCATTTTCTCTTCATCGTATGCTTCAAATTCTAAGAGTGAACCACTGTTTTCAACTGCAGTAGTCTCTACTACAATTGGTAAAACTGTATCAACATGCATCTCTTGAGTAATCATATTCTTATAACCATTATGAATAAGAATAACTTGATCTGTATTCCCAGCCATATACTCATTTATAGAGATATTAATGAAGTCAGTAGAACGTTCATAATCTGGTTTATGACTCAAATCAATTACAGAATCGACTAATTCAACACCATTAAATTTAAAATACTCAACACCTTTTTTACCAACCCCACGTAGTCTAACTTTTACTTTTTTATCTTTATATTCACGTAAAAGTTTAGATACCACTTTAATTGTTGATATATTGAAACCTGCACATAAGCCTTTATCTGCTGTAACAAATACAATATCAACTATCTTTGGTTCAGCAGTAGGATGAAAATATCTACTTTCAATACCGCCAATTTTAAAACGTTGAATGTCTGCTGTAATTTCACTAAGAACTTCATTTAGCTTATTTGCATAAATGCGTGAACGTTTAGCTAACTCCTCTGCTTTACGAAGCTTAGCAGTAGATACTAGCTTCATAGCACGAGTCGTCTTCTTAGTATTTGAGACACTCTTAATTTTACGTTGTATCTCTTTTAGGTTTGCCATCTGTTAGCTCCTATTCAGCTGAAAACGTAGCACTAAACTCTGATATTGCTTTTTTAAGCATCTCTTCCGTATCGTTTTCAATTTTTTGCGCACTTCTAATATTTTCTAAAATTTCTGGATGCTTAGCTTCAATAAATGGATAAAGTTCAGATTCGAATTTACCAACAGCTGAAGCTGGATAATTATCAAGTGCACCCATGTTACCAGCATAAATAATCACTACTTGCTTTTCAGGAGCAAGAGGTGAATATGGAGCTTGTTTTAGAACTTCAACCATACGTTCACCACGCTCTAGTTGATTACGACTGATTTCATCAAGGTCACTTGCAAATTGTGCAAATGCTTGAAGCTCACGATATTGAGCAAGATCAAGACGTAATGTACCAGCAACTTGTTTAGTAGCTTTAACCTGAGCAGCACCACCAACACGAGAAACTGAAATACCAACATTAATCGCAGGACGAACACCTGAGTTGAAAAGATCAGTCTCTAGGAATATCTGTCCATCAGTAATAGAAATTACGTTTGTTGGGATATATGCTGAAACATCACCAGCTTGAGTTTCAATGATTGGTAATGCAGTTAAACTACCAGCACCAAGTTCATCATTAACTTTCGCAGCACGTTCTAGTAGACGACTATGTAGATAGAAAACATCACCAGGGAATGCTTCACGGCCTGGAGGGCGACGAAGAATTAGTGACATTTCACGATAAGCTACCGCATGTTTAGATAAATCATCATATACGATTAGACCATGACGTCCATTATCTCTAAAATACTCACCCATTGTAACACCAGTATATGGTGCTAAGAATTGTAGTGCTGAACTTTCACTTGCAGAAGCTGTAACAATAATTGTATATTCCATCGCGCCATGCTCTTCAAGCTTACGTACAACTTGTGCAACAGTAGAAGCTTTTTGTCCGATAGCAACATATATACAACTTACACCACGACCTTTTTGGTTAATTATAGTATCGATTGCAACTGTAGTTTTACCAGTTTGACGGTCACCAATAATAAGTTCACGTTGACCACGACCGATTGGTACTAGTGCATCAATAGCCTTTAGACCAGTATGAAGTGGTTCATGTACTGATTTACGAGCCATAATTCCAGGTGCTTTCTCTTCAACAAAACGACTCTCGCTTGAATCAACTGGACCTTTACCATCAACTGGTTCACCTAATGCATTTACAACACGTCCAAGCATAGCGTCACCAACTGGAACTTTTAAAAGTTTTCCAAGACGTTTTGCAGTTGTCCCCTCATGAATATCTTTACCAGACCCCATAATAACAACACCAACACTATTCTCTTCGAGGTTAAGGACAATCCCCTTACTTCCCTCATCGAACTCTACCATTTCACCAGCCATAACGTTGTTAAGGCCATGAACTTTTGCTATACCATCAGCATAAGTTACAACTTTACCAGTTTCACTTACGTCAACATCTAACTCAAAGTTTTCTATACGCTCTTTTATAATTGAACTAATTTCGTCTGCTTGAATTTTTGCTACCACTTCTCTTCTCCTTTATAAAGTTATATTGCTTTTAAGATGTGATCTATCATCTCAGCTCTTATTCTAGATTTGGAAAAGCTAAGCTCTACACCCAAATCATCTACCTCAATTTTAATGCCGTTATATCCGTTATTTACAAATGTCAGATCAACACTACTCTTTGTACGACTTCCAAGTCCATCTGCAAGTTTTTTAACTAATTCACTACCAATCTCTTCATCAGAGTAGATAAAGCCATTATAGCTATTGCTAGAGTGTGCAATTTTCATACGTAACTCTTCTGCTATAGCTGGAATAACTTCAATACGTGACTTCTCACTAAGTAATGACAAAAGATTATTAATTTTTTTATTGTTTACACTTTTAACTGCATCTAATAAAATCTCTTTTTTTGTTTCACTATCTACATAAACAGATAACATAACATCAGCAAATTTATTAGATGAATAAGCTTGGCTAAGGCCATCAAATACTTCTCTATAAAGAGCTATATCATCATTACTTGAACCATCTAAAAGAGCTTCAACATATCGCTTTGCTATTAAGCTTTTCATTATGCAACCCTTTTTTGAATAATTTCACTTAACGCCTCTTTTTTAAGTGGCATATTCTCATCACTTAAAAGGTCATTTAATGTTTCATCAACAACATTACGAATCATATTTTTTTGGTCTAATTCCATTAAATCATCGTTTTGTTTAGATATAACTTCTAATTCCAACTCTGAATCTAATGAAATCTTTTCAGAAATAATATTTGACTCCAATTTTGAATCTTCTAAAATTTCATTAGCTAAAATTTTAGCATCAGCTACTTTCTCTTCTGCTTCAATCATAGATTGCTTACTTAGAGTTAACTTTTCTTGAACTTGTTGAAGTTTTGAAGCTATATCATCACTTCTGCCTGCAAAAAAGTTTTTAACTGGTTCTGCTAATATGTAGTACATAATTGCAGCAAAGATTAAAAAGTTAATAGTACGAGGAATAATATCCGTCTCACCATTACCACCACCACTAGCTAAAACAAATGAAGCTAATGTAACAAGAATAAAACTAATTTTTATCATACTGCCCCCTATACTTTAGCAAATTTGGCTTTCAGTGCCTCTTTGAAAAGTGGCATCTGAGAGAGTAGAGAATTTTTTAAACTCTCTTTTTCAACTTCGAGTTTCGCTTGAAACTCTTCATAAACTCCCTGCATCTGCTCACGTTTTTCATCAGCGCGTGATTGTGCAAGCTCTTTTGCATCATTCACTGCTTTTGTGCGAATCTGCGCAGCTTGTGCTTTAGCATCACTGATAATCTTTTCAGCTTCAGCGTAAAGCGTGTTAACATCAGAACTATTGTGACCAGCTTCATTCAAATCTTTTTGAATATCTGAATCACGTTTGCCCATGTAACCTAGCAACGGATTGTACAACCAACTGTTAAGCAGGCCGATTAGCACGATAAAGACGACAAGCGTAATAGAGAGTTGTACGAGGTCTATATCTAACATCTTTGCTCCTAACTCCATAAAAATTTGCGAAATTATATCTATTTCTTGTTGAAAGGGGGGTTAAAGTAACTGTACTTTTAATATAAATATTGATATATCTGCTTCTTTTATGTTGATAGTAGATTTTAAGAGGATAGAATTGATTAATTTTATAAAATTTAAATTAATATTAAATAGTACCATTACATTAAAGTAAGCAAGTAATTTAAGTCTATATTATATACAATATTATTACACCTAATCATAGTAGAGGCAAAACATGTTTACAAAAACTATAATTGTTATATTCATAAGCTTTTCAATTTTATTTACTTCCAATCTCTTCGCAAACCAAAGGTATGGAAAACAGAAAGTTGTCTATCATATTAATTTCGATAATCCTGTAAAACAATCAGATGCACTTAGAAATATTCATAACCATATAAAAGCAGTTGGTAAAGATAATATCGACATAAAAGTTGTAATGCATGGCAAAGGTTTATCTATGGTACTTGAACCAGATTCAGTAGAGAATACTGATTTTAAGATTGGTAATGCTACAGATGCAATGCAAGATAAAATTGTTGAACTAAAATATAAGGGTGTTAGCTTCGAAGTTTGTAAAAATACATTACGCGGTAGAAACATTAACTATGAAGATGACCTATTTGATGTAAATAAAGGAGATATTGTTCCTAGTGGTGTAGCAGAGTTAGTACGCTTGCAATCAATGGGGTACGCCTATATTAGACCTTAGTACTACTTTAATAAAGATATAAAATGTTCAATATCTTCTTGACTTTCAAAATTAAAACTCAAAGTATTATTTTTAAGTTTATGCTTTATATCAGCTGATTCAAAAAACTCATTCAAGGCATCATAATCATAAGATGGTAAATCTTTTTTTACAACCTTTTTCTCTTCTAAAGAAGTTTCATCTGAACGTTTAATACCCTTAACAGCCTCTTCTACTTCACGAACACTTAACTTTTGTCCAACAATAGAATCAACTAGTACTTTTTGCTCTTTTTTATCAAGCCCAATCAGTGCGCGTGCATGTCCTTGAGATATTTTACCCTCAACTAATGCTTTTTGAGTGTACTCCTCTAAATTAAGAAGACGCAGAGTATTAGTAATTTGTGTACGGCTTTTAAAAATTATAGATGATAGTTGCTCATGGGTAATATCATGTTCATCTAATAGCTCTTGATAGGAGTATGCTAAATCTATTGGGTTTAAATCCTCACGCTGAATATTTTCAATAAGAGCCATTTCGCGAAGTTTTGCAAGATCTATATCTGCGATTATCGCTCTAATAGTACTTAATGAGGCAAGTTTTGATGCACGAAGGCGACGCTCACCTGCAATAAGCATGAAACCATTTTTGTCTTTAATGACTACAATTGGCTGAAGAAGTCCATGAGATACTATCGAATCACTCAACTCCTGCAAAGAGTTAGCATCAAATGTTTTTCTAGGCTGATATGGGTTTGGGGTAATATCTTTTATCTCTAAATCAACAACACTATCTTCATTACGAGGTAAATCATTCTCATATGATTGTGTTACCTCTTCAAATATGGCTCCAAGACCACGTCCTAGCGCTTTTTTATTAATAGCCATTCTAAGAGATAATTGCCTGAGCTAAATCTTGGTAAGCTATACTACCTGTAGATTTTACATCATATAAAATTGCAGGCTTACCAAAACTTGGTGATTCTGCAAGTTTAACATTACGAGGGATTACAATATATGAGTTATCATCAATCTTTTTGAAAAGTTTACTCTCAAAATGTTGCGTTAAATCTGCAAAAACCTGCTTTGAAAGATTGTTTTGAACACTATACATTGTTGGCAAAAAGCCTTTTATTGTAAGTTTTGGATTAATTGTTTTACGAATTAGTCGAACTGTATTTAAAAGTTGTGCTAACCCCTCTAATGCAAAAAATTCACACTGAATAGGAATAATCACAGAGTTTGCTGCACTTAATGCATTTATTGTCATTGGTCCTAGTGCTGGTGGTGAATCGATAATTATATAATCATATTTATCTGACAGCTCATCTAAAGAGCGTTTTAATATAAGTTCACGCCCTTCTCCATTTTGAGCATCATAGAACTTTTTCTCAACTCCAACTAAACCAATATTTGATGGCGCTAGAGAAAGTGTAGGCAGTGTAGTCTTTAAAATAATATCTGATATTTTTTTAGTTCCTATTAGAACATGATAGATATTATATTCATAATCATTTCTGTGATAACCAAGACTAGTTGTTGCATTTGCTTGTGGGTCGGCATCTATTAATAGTATTCTCTTCTCAGCAACAGCAAGAGATGCTGCTAAATTTACAGCTGTAGTTGTTTTTCCGACGCCACCTTTTTGGTTGGCAATAGTTATTATTTCACTCATCGTAAACTATAAATCCTTTTATCGCCAATACTTAACGATCCATCGTTATTTAATTGGGCTTTCTCTAATGAAATTTCACAACCATCATAGTGAGTCTTGTACTTTTTTGATAATTCAAATTCTAGCGAATACTTACTAAAAATTTTCTTCCAACTTCTAATTTCTTTTAGCCTGTTAAAAAACTCATTTAATAGGTTTTTTTTATCTATTTCTATGTCAAGTACCGCGAAATCGCCACTTGCCTCAGTTGTATTTAATCCAATACCACAGACCAAATTTTCACCAATAATCTGCGTTATAGTGCCCCCAGCCTTGCTGTTGCCTATATAAAAATCATTTGGCCATTTCAACCAAATTTTTGAACCTGTTTCATTTAGTAACTCTTTCATAATATAAGAAAAATAAATAGATGAAGAGACTATTTCCATGTCTTTAGGTAACTCTTTTATAGGTAAAGCAAATGAAAAAAATAAGTTTCCATTAAGACTATGCCACTCATTATTCCTACTACCGATTCCATCACTTTGCTCATCAGAGACTACAGCAACAGGTGCTTTAAATTTAGCACTTTTTATCATATTTATTAAATATTTTTGTGTAGAATCTAATATTTTATAGTAATGTATTTCCAACGCTTATATGTTTCCCATTTAAGTAAGAGTGTATACTCATTGCTTTTTTAGAAGGTGGTTGCAAAGTTTTAATTGCAATTGAACCAACTTTACAACCAATAATAACACTTTCATCCAAAATTTCTAAAATTTCTCCACTTCTATGTGTGCCGATTTCACTATTTAAAGACAAATCTAAAAGTTTCATTCCATTTTCTAAAAATATACCAGGCCAAGGAGTATATGCTCTATATTGATTATAAACATCTTGAGCATTTTCTAATCTTGTTAGACCCTGCTCTTTTGTTATTTTTGTACAATGCGAAGCATCACAACTAAGTTGTGCAACTGAATTTAAAGCTTCAAAATTACGAACTACACTAAGCGTCAAAGATGAGGCCATTTGAGTAAGCTTTTCATAAAGAGATGAGAGCATCATACTATTTTCTATTTTTAAAATACTCATTGCTAAAATATCTCCAGTATCAAGCCCCTCATCCATTAACATTGCAGTTACACCACCGTTTTTATCGCTATTTAAAAGCATCTGTTGAATTGGGCTTGCACCTCTATACTCTGGTAAAAGTGAAGCATGAAGATTAATACATGGAGCAATATCTAAAATTGACTTTGGTAAAATTTGTCCATATGCTGCTACTATCATCATATCTGGGTTTAACTCTTCTAAAATTTTTACATTTTCTGCGTCACGAAGTCTATTTGGCTGATAAACTTTCAAAGATGCCTTAAGTGCTATCTCTTTAACCTCACTCATTTTAATTTGCTGTTTACGACCTACTTTCTTATCTGGTTGGGTAAAGACTGCAACAATTTCTATATCTTCTGCATTAATTAACTCATCTAAAATTGCTGCTGCATAATCAGGTGTACCCATAAATACAATACGTTTACTCATTTTCAGCCTTAAAAAGTGTCCCGCCATTATGTTCATCATCTAATAAAAATGAACGTACATCTTTTAAGTCCATACCAGAACTCAAAAATGTAGATAAACCATTTTCTAACAAAAAGTTTGCTGCTATTAATTTTGTTGTAATTCCACCTGTTGCAAATGTACTTCCAGGTTCTGACTTTACCTCTAACTCATCTTTTTTAATCGATGTAACTACACTCTTAAGTAAAGCATCTTCATTATAGCGCGGATCGCTGTCGTAATATCCAGCAATATCTGAAAGGATAACTAACATTTTTGCATCAAAATGGAGTGCTACTTTTGCAGAGAGCCAATCATTATCTCCAAAAGTAAGCTCTGCTTTAGATATTGCATCGTTTTCATTTACAATTGGAACCACACCTTTTTCTATTAGAACTTCAATCATATCTTGAGCATTTTTAATGTGATGGTGGGAATTAAAATCATCATCAATAAGTAGAACCTGAGCAGAATTAACTCCCAATCTTTCAAACTTCTTTTTGTAAGTCATTGCCAAAATTGGCTGACCTATAGATGCTAGTGCTTGTCGATTAGCCATAATCTTTTTATCTAATTTTAAAACCCCATAACCAGCAGCAACTGCGCCAGATGTAACTAAAATAACTTCATATTTAGTTTTTAATTCACTAATCAGTGTAACAAGTGCCATCATCCGCTCTTTTGCTAAACGGTTCTGTTCAGTTAATACTGAAGTTCCTACTTTTATTACAATGCGCTTCATTAATCTAATTTATGTACTAATGCAAATAGAGCGAAATTAAGAGCTTCAATATTAAATTGTTGCACTGACGAAATTGGTGCTACAAACCATGGTTTAGTTGTGTCATACTCATCTTGATCTTGTTCAAAATAACCAGCGTTCGAATCAAAACCAAAACTTGTTTTAGTAGATTTATTTAATCCAATCTCCTCTAAAAACATCTCTACTGACAAAGGAAGATCTTCAGGTGTAACAGCGTCACTTCGTGTTAATGCAATTGCATAATTTCTTGTACTAAGTTTAGAACTAAAATTCTCTAACTCTTTTTTAAGTGTTTCATACTGTTCAAAAGATTCTCTATATGATGCAATATCAATCATAAAAAGAAGAGTTTTTGTACGTTCAATATGTTGCAAAAATTGAAGTCCAAGACCTTTACCTTCACTAGCCCCACCAATAATTCCAGGAATATCTGCCATAACAAAATGTTCATACTCATTAACTGCAACTTGTCCAAGCTTTGGAGTAAGTGTTGTAAATTCATAATTTGCAACTTCTGGAGTAGCGTTTGATACAGTTGAAATTAGAGTCGATTTTCCAACATTGGGAAAACCTACAAGTCCAACATCTGCAATAAGTTTAAGTTCAAGTCTAACATCACGAGTAGTACCTGCTTCACCAGGCTGAGCATGAGTTGGTCTTTGATTAGTAGAAGATTTAAAGTGAGTATTACCAAGCCCACCTCTTCCTCCATCTATAAACTTAACCTTCTCACCATCTTCAAGCAAATCAAATAGAACTTCATCTGTCTCAATATCAATAACTTGAGTACCAGGTGGAACTTGAACCTCTAGGTTCTTCCCACTTTTACCAGTCATATTGCTTCCAAGTCCTGGCTTGCCATTTTCAGCTTTTAGGTGTTTAGTACCTTTGAACCATGCTAAAGTATGAGAGTTTTTATTTACAACAAAAACAATTGAACCACCACGTCCGCCATCACCGCCGTTTGGACCGCCCTTTACAACAAATTTTTCTCGTCTAAATGCTACACAACCTGCACCACCTTTTCCTGAGGACAGCTGTACTGTTACCTTATCTACAAACATTGATTAATATCTCCTTTTATTTGAACAAAGTCCAAATAAAATTCCTCTCACTAAAGCTAACCCTAGCGGGTAGAATATATTATCTTGTTAAAATGAGAAAAATTATTTTAAATTTAACTATAATTGAAAGTTTTTAAAAATAGTCGCGGCTTACTGCGCGTGAGCCCTCTGCTGAAGAGAACTTAGCGTTAGCAAAGTTAGATGGGCTTTGCTCATCTAACGTATAACTGCTACGCAGTTTTGATTGACACTTGTTTACGTTTTTTATCTTTACGCTCAAAACTAACATATCCGTCAGTCATTGCATAAATAGTATGATCTTTACCCATACCTACATTATTTCCTGGATGAACTTTTGTTCCACGTTGACGTATAATAATTCCACCAGCGCGAACGAATTCTCCACCAAACTTTTTAACACCAAGGCGTCTCCCTGCGGAATCGCGATTATTCTGAGTACTTCCCTGACCTTTCTTATGTGCCATGCTTTAGTCCTTAGTCTATAATTATGCAGCTATTTTAGTAACACGGATACGAGTATAACTCTTTCTAAATCCACGTTTTACTTTGCTGTCTTTACGGCGACGTTTTTTGAAAATTACTATTTTCTTGTCGCGTCCTTCATTAATGACCTCAGCAGTTACTACTGCGCCATCAACTAATGGAGTCCCAAACTTAGGCGTTTCACCGCCAATTGCTAAAACTTCACTAAACTCTACTGTGCTTTTTGGTTCAAGACTTAACTTGTCCACGTTGAGAATATCTCCCTCTTGGACTTTATACTGCTTAGAACCTGTTTTAATTATTGCATACATGCTTGGTGTACCTCACCCGAATTAATTGAAAAGCGAATTATACTATAAACTTTGTTAAGGTTTTCTTTGAGTAATAATTTTTATACAAAAGTTAATAAATTACTACCCCTCAGCATAAATCTCTTTTTCTCTAGCAATAAGAACATCTGCTAGAAAAAAGTAAGCCTCTTTCCATGCTTCAAGTACTTCATCAGTTGCTCCATCACCTAGAACCTCTTTTATTGCACCAAGAATTGAAACTCCTACCATTGGGTAGTGTTCTGGCTTAACTTTTGTACGTACGTGCGTTTGTGCCATCTTCTCAACAGCCTTCTCAAGCACTGCTAAATTATCTATATTAGCTGCATATGCTGAAACTGCTGCTGCTAACTTTTTATGTTGATCTGGATCTGCATCTTTAAACAACTCTTTAAGTTCTGGGTGGTTTGCAAATAATATTTTATACATTGCAGTTGTAATCTCTTCTGCATACTGTGCAACTACTGGTGCACTAGACTTAACAATTTTTATAGTTTCTGTAGATAAACTCATTTTATTTCCTTACTGTTTTGTTATAGCTAAATTTAACATGTTAAATTTATTTTTTTTTCAAATAAATGTCTATTATTTAATCATTAATAGATAAATATAAAAATATATATCAAAATACCCATAAAAGAGGTCAAAGTCATCCCTACAAATGCAATTTTACCTACTCTGCTGTGTCTTTTAAAGTAAGGTGCATCTTTTCCATGAAGTTTATAGTTACTAAGTGAACTATACAAAACTATTGTCCATAAAACAACACTTAAAAGTGCAATCAATATATGCAGAGCCAAAAATCCAATCAAAAACCACTGTGGCATTGAACTATACTGCATAAACTCAACAAAACCCCCAGAGATTCTTACACCAATCTCAAATATGACAACAACTACCATTGTTATTATGTACACAATCAAATTTACTTTTAAATGCTTTTCAATTTCACCACTCTTTGCAAACTTAATTGCATAAGCTAATAAAAATGGTAATAACGCAAAATAGAGTGTTGAAAAATCCATATACAAAGAGGCTCTCGTTCCAAAAAAACCATCATAAAACATTTTTATCCCTATATCAATTAGATTTTTTACAACATATATTTGATACAATCAACTATCTAAACAAAAATAATTTTTACATTTAGGATTGCATATGTTAACAGACAATATTGTAACATTTTTAGGTATATCTAGCATTATAAACATCGGATTATTGCTATATTGGTTTTTTGCTTTTATTTATGCACATGACTTAATATATAGATTACATACTAGGTGGTTTAAGCTATCAGTTGAAAAGTTTGATTCAATTCATTACAGTGGCATGGCGATATTAAAGCTAGTCACTCTATTTTTTAATGTTGTTCCATATATTGTTCTAAAATTTATGTTGTAAATATCTATGATTAAAATTCTATTCCCACTAATAATGGCAATTATATTTGCCATTATCCATTACCTAGGATACAGACGCGTTATAAAAAAACTCCATATTAGTAATAGTATAAAAAAGGTGCTCTTATATGCTCTTATATTTAACTATGTAAATGTCTTAGCATATCTTACATCTAGATATTTTATTGATATACCAAATGTTCTATATTTTATTTTTTCTCTATCAATTGGTATTGGTTTTGTAATTTTAGTAAGTATTCTTGTCTATGAAGTCCTAAATTTATTTCATAAAATTCCTTTTGAACAGAGTAAAAGAGATTTCTTTAAAAAGAGCAGTGATGTTGGTTTTTTATCCATGGGGGCTCTTTATTTGGGTTCAGGGGTTGCAGAGGGTAGTAAACTTCCAGTTATTCAAAGAGTTAATATAAAACAGAATAGATTTGAAACACCATACCGTATAGTACAGATAAGTGATATGCATATTGGTGGGCTAATTGATGAGGAGTTCGTACATAAAAGTGTTGAGATTATTAATACTCAAAAAGCAGACCTTGTTGTCATTACAGGTGACCTAATTGATGCACCAATAGCTAGAGTTTCTAAAGCAGTAGATGAACTTAAACATATAAAAAGTAGATATGGAACCTACTACATTTTGGGTAATCATGAATACTTCCATGGTCTTGAACCAACCATTGATTACATCAAATCACTAGGAATAAAAATTTTAAATAATAGTTCTGAAAGAATAGATAAATTTTACATCTGCGGAGTAAATGATATATTTGGCTTTAGATATGGTGCATTTGAGCCAGATATTGATAAAACTATGAAAGATTTAGATAGTAAAACACCAACTCTGCTTTTAGCACACCAACCACGTTTTTTAAAACATTTGGGTGAACATAAACCATCACTTGTATTAAGTGGTCATACACATGGTGGACAGATATGGCCATTTGGTTATTTAGTGTCAATAGTTCAGCCTTTTCTTAAAGGGTTACATAAAATTGGTGAGAATAGACATATCTATGTAAATAGCGGTATAGGATTTTGGGGACCAAAGATGAGACTAGGTTCACAGGCTGAAATTACAGTTATTGAGTGGAGTTAAATTTAAATATATAGGCCTGTAGAATGTATATGCAATGGTTTATTATTGTTATCTTTAACAATAGTATCATGCCACTTAATCAATTTTTTACTACCATCTTTTAAAATGATTTCATTTGTGTATCTATTATCTGAGCTAATACCATAAAAAGTGTCAACAAACATATCTATCATTTTGCTAATGCTAGGTTCAGGAATAAAAAGCATAAACCAATTCTCACCGCTTACTTCATTTTTAGAGTACCCTGTAACTTCACAAGCTTGTTCACTAAAATCTACAATTGATGCGTCAGCGTCTAACAATACTTCAAATGAATCATGAACACTCATAATTTACCCCAATATTACTTTATTATCATTATACAATAATAATTTAAAAATAACAATAATTATATAATAAGTTGTAAAGATATAGGGAATATTTATTGCTTTAGAATTATAAAGGAGTGAATTATGACTATGAATAACCTATTTAATAACCTTGGTCTTCAAGCTGCTGTTGACTACGGTAAGTACCAAGCCATAAAGGGTAAAGAGTCAGACTTTGTTGATTTCCTATTAAGTTATGACTCTAAAGGTGCAAAAGATGGCGATACAAGTTGGTTAAATAATGTCAGTGCTATTAACGAAGATAAACTTATGTCAATAACTTCCAAAGCCTCTGATAAACTCAATAAGCCACTTTCTGCTTCAAGTTTAGAAAATTTAAAGAGTTCAAACTATTTTGACACTCAAGTTACAGCACTTAAATATCAGTTAATGCAAGGCTTTAAAGAGAGAATTGAAAATTCAGGAGATAGTGAAGCTAAAAAGTCTGTAGAAATCACATCGCTATACGAAAAAATTCAATCAGTTCAACTTCCTAGTAGGTTTAAAGGTTAACTGTTAAGCATCTTTGCAAGCAGACTATGTAGAGTATCTTTTTCTACAGGTTTTGCTAAAAATGCATCCATTCCAACCGAAAGAACCGAATCTATACTATCTTGCATAACATCACCTGTAACTGCAATAATTGGAATATGATTTAAAGAGTTCTCTTTTTCATACTCTATAATCTTTTTAGCTGTCTGTGTTCCTGACATAATTGGCATGTTTTGATCTAGCATAATTAAATTAAAATTATCATTCTTAATCATTCGCATAACTTCAAAACCATCAGAAGCGGTAGAACACCTTAAATTCATGCTCTCAAGTAACATTTTCATTAAAAGTGTATTAACTGCATTATCATCTGCAACTAAAACATGTTCGCCACTAAATTCATATACTGTAGTTTCATCTTCAAAACTTAAATCATATTTTGCATCTTCTAAAGGAATATTAAAATAAAATTTGCTACCAACATTTTCCTCGCTCTCTAACATTAGTTTTCCACCTAACATCTCGACAAGTCTAAAACTAATATTAAGTCCTAATCCAGTTCCACCATATTTCCTTTTTGTATCACCACTTACTTGAGTATAAGCTTCAAATAAGTGCTCTTGGTTCTTTTTTGATATACCAATACCACTATCTTCTATAGTTATATCTACTGTTTTATCATCTTTTTTATATCTAATCGTAAATGCAATTTTCCCATCTTTTGGAGTAAACTTAATTGCATTACTAAGTAAATTAGAAATAATCTGTTTTAATTTTATTGAATCTGAATGGACTCTTTTAGGTAAGGAACTATCAATATTCACATCTAAACTTATACTCTTAGCAAGTGCATTAGCAGAAAAAAGATCAGCAATAAGTTTAAACTCATCTACAGCATTAAAATCATGCATATCTAGCTCTAAGATACCACTCTCTATTTTAGTAAAGTCTAAAATATCATTGATAACAGATAGTAGAGTGTGACTAGAGCGATCAATAATATCTATATAGCGAAGTTTTTCCTCTTTCTCCTCTTGAGATTTTAAAATCTGAATAAAACCTATAATTCCATTTAGTGGTGTTCTTATTTCATGACTCATTTGAGCTAGAAATTCACTTTTCATTTTACTTGCAAGTTCTGAAGCTTCTGAGCGCATCAATGATTTTTCTGATTCATCAAGTGCAATATTTTTTTCTTTATACATCTGTATATCAAATGAATCTGCAACTTTTAAAACTTTTTTCATACGAACAGATAATTTTTTATTATAATCAAAAAGTTTTTTATACTCCTCCTTAAAGTCATCATCTTCAATACTATTTAGGTAGGTCTCAAAGTAGTTCTCATCCATGTTATATACAACTTTTTATACAAATTATTTGTTTATTTTAATCATTAGCAAAATAAAATTACGCTAGTATAACAAAAAAATTTAGTATTGGTTTATTTTGACAAAAAATATCTTTTTTTCTAATGCATTTGACAATAATGTTATGGCTTTAACATTAGATGGTAATAAAAAAATTACTTATACAACAAATGCCCTTAATATATATTTTGATTATCAACCTGATGAGTTACTAAATACAAACTTTTCAAAAATTTTATCACCTTTAGAAAGTATTGAAGATATTTTCCATAATTCACAATCAGTCAAAAAAATTTTGATAAAAATGCTTAATAAGAAAAATGAAACCATAGATATAAATGTTTCAATTTATAAAGATACTAAAGAAGATGAATTTAGCCTAATATTACACGATTTACAAACTAATAAAAATGTGTCAGAATTAGAAATCGCTCTAAATGAATCTGAGAAAAGAAAAGATTTTTTACATACAATATTCAACGAACAAAAATCTATAATTGTTGTTATAAATATGGATATTATTATAGATGTTAATGAGTCATTTTTGAATTTTTTCAATGCACCATCTTTAAAAGATTATTTAAATGACAATGGAACTTGCATTGCTAATGTATTTGAAAAGAATGATGATAAAGAGTATCTTCAAAATTATATTTTTGGGGAAAAGTGGTTAGATTATATTATTGATAATCCAAATGAACTACATAAAGTTTTGATGAAAGAAAAAATATTTGAAGTTAATGTAGTTAAAATAGATAAAAATAATGATGAACTATTCGTTGCTACTTTTTACGATATTACATCTTCAGAAAAAGCTCAAAACTATATTGAAGACTCAATAGAGTATGCATCTTTAATTCAACACTCACTAGTACCAAGTAATGAAGTTTTTAGAAAATATGTAGATGATTATTTTGTAATTTGGCATCCAAAGGATGTTGTTGGTGGAGATATTTATCTACTTGAAGAGCTAAGACATGATGATGAAATGATTCTTTTTGTAATTGATTGTACAGGACATGGTGTTCCAGGTGCATTTGTTACAATGCTTGTTAAAGCAATAGAGAGACAAATAGTAGGACACATATTAAATACAGATGATGATGAGCCTGTAAGCCCAGGACAATTACTTGGAGTATTCAATAGAAGTATGAAAAATCTTTTAAAACAAGAGAGTAATAACTCTATTTCCAATGCAGGCTTCGATGGAGGAATTCTCTATTACAACAAAAAAGAGAATCATCTCATATATGCAGGAGCAAAAACTCCTCTTTTTGTCATGCAAAATGATAAGCTAGATATAATTCAAGGCGATAGACATTCAATAGGATATAAGCGTTCAAAAAGAAATTACTCATTTACTGACCACGTAATAGACTTAAAAGAAGATACTACAATTTACCTCTCTACAGACGGTTATGTAGATCAGCAAGGAGAAGAGAGTGGTATGTCCTTTGGAAAGAAAAAAGTAGCCTCTTTAATTAATGAATATTCAAAAGAAACACTATCTGATCAGCAAGAAGTTTTTTTAGATGAATTTATGGAACATCGTGGTGATAGAATTGCAAATGACGACGTTACAATGGTTGCTCTAAAATTTTTATCAAACAAGGAAAAGAAGTAAAAATGCAAAATTTTTTAGTTATAGATGATTCAAGGCTAGCAAGAAAAAAACAGGTTCAAAGCGTAATAGATGCAGGATTTGAAGTAGTTGCTGAAGCAGAAAATGGAGAAGATGGATTAAGTCTATATAAAGAGCTAAAACCAGACTTTGTAACAATGGATTTAGAGATGCCAATCATGAATGGTGCAGAAGCTACAAAAAAAATTATTGAATTTGATTCTAATGCAAAAATAATTATTGTAAGTTCAGTTATGAATAAGACATTAATAGCAGAAGTATTAAATGCGGGAGCAATATTTCATCTTAAAAAGCCTTTTAAATCTGAATTGTTACAAAAACATCTAATTAGAATTATTGGGAACAAATAAAAATGTATAAAAAAGAATACCTAAACCTAAAAGTAGAAATAAATGATCTTGTGATTATGAACTTTAAAGGTTTAATTACACAAAGCTCAATTGTAGATTTAGCAAAAACTGTTGAATCAACACTGCACTCTTTTTATGAAGAAGAGACAAAAATACGAACTATCTTTGAAATAATTATAGAAATTATGCAAAATATGCTTAGTTACTCTTATGACAGTGTAGACTTAGGTGACAATACCTATCAAAGCAATGGAGATATTAGAATCACTCTTAATAAAAGCACGCACACTTATCTTATTAATAGTGGAAATTTGATTAATGTAACGAAGAGAGAATCTATTCAAAATTCATTAGATGAAATCAATACACTGAATTTTGATGAATTAAAAGAGGCCTATAAAGAGCGTAGAAGAAGTAGAAGAAGAAACCATGGTCGTGGTGCAGGGTTAGGATTCTTAGATATTGCAAGAAAATCAAAAAATAAATTAGAATATAACTTTTTAGAAAACGATGAAAATTCATTGATGTTTAATCTAGTAGTAAAACTATAATTTATAAAAGGTAAAAAATGGAAAACTTAAATATTGAGGCAACTGAATACACTCCAAAAATTCTTTTAGATGCTAAACAGAACTTAATTGATATTAAAGGAGATTCATTCCCTGAAAATACTTTTGACTTTTATAAACCTGTTGTAAGATGGTTAAAACAATATTTTGAAGAAGGCAATAAAAAAACTACAGTAAATATTGACATAAATTATTTTAACTCTAGTAGTTCGCAACTCTTTTTTGATATTTTTGACATTTTTGAAGAAGCCTTAAAAAATCAAAACAGTTTAGAAATAAACTGGATATATAGCAGTAAAAATGAGAGTGCGCAAGAAGCTGGTGAAGATTTTGTTGATGAATTTGAAAACCTAAACATAAGCCTAAGAGAGAGGTAGTGCTTAAAGTAATTGACGTACAAGAGATACTAAACCTACCTTATGTTACGGTTTAATACTATTATAGTAAATAACTTCTTAGTCATACAAAATAGATTTAAAGATTAATAAAAATCAAATATACAATAAATCTACTTCTTCTTCCACTCTGTAAATGGGTAAGGTTTAACTTCTGAATTATATGTCACATACTGTAATATATCATACACATATATATTTATTTGTGAACTAAATACTTTTAATCTAGTGTTAATATCATCCTTAATCAGAGTGTGCAAAAACTGAAAAATTACAATAGCACTAAGAACTACTTCTGCTATAGAATAAAAAATAGCAAATAGTAAAATATACCCGCCTCGCAATAGTTTATCTTTAAGCTCTTTTTTTTCATTCACAATTATATTCTCCATTTATATTAAATTTTAAACTAATAATATCAAAATTAAAAACTCTATGAAGAGTTCTGTTCCAAATATTTTAAAAGCTTAAAAAGCTCTCTTTGCTCATCACCTAATTTATCTTTACTCAATGTATTTAGATAATAACGCAAAAAAGTTTTAGTTGAATAATCACCTGTAATACCAGATTCTTTAAAATATTCACGTATTAACGCTGATTTACTTGCATGCTTCCATATTTCATAGTCTAAATCATACGCTTTGTAGCTAAGTATTTTTAAAAGAACTTTTTTATACTGCACTTTTAACTCAGTTAGCTCTGTCACAAAAGGCTCAAAATATATTTCGGTGTAGATAGCTTTAATATCATCCATTGCATTAAGTTCTTCAGTTAAACTTGCATTTTTATGGATAGCATCAACATAATCTCCACGTGCTTTTTTCAGTCTCTTTTCAAGCTCAATATCTGTTTTATTACTTTTTGTTTTCTCTAGTTCCGCTTCTATATTTTCTATTTCAAAATTAAGCGATCGTACCAATGAAGTAGCTATGTCAATACCATCAATACACCTCTGTTTATCGGCTAAAAATTTTATATACTCAGGTTGAGCACGTAAAAAAATCATTTCAAAAGCAAGATGTTGAGCACCAACCTTTTCAGTAACTGCATAATATGCCTTGTTCAAATCCTGCAAAACCTTTAACTTCTTTTTAATCATTTTGTGATCATGCAAAGATGGATCAAGACCTTTTAGATTGTTATAAGAGGTAATTAAGAAACGTCTAGATAAAAAATAGTCTAACCCTTTTTTTGTATTAACAACATCAGAAGATTTATCAATAGTACCTTCAACTGAACTAAAATAGTTTTGCAAGGTCGTACTCACATCATATGTAGAGCTTCGATTTTTACCAGATGAACTTAACTCTTTTGATTCTTGAGAATTATTATGCTTAGGAAGTTTAGCCATTTATAAAGATGTACAACTTGTAATCATACCATCCTCTACGTAGCAGTAATCATTTTTAGGTACTACCACAAAGTCGTTATTTTTCATTAATAATCCACATAATTATATATAAGTTATTATACCAAACTTAGTATTATTAAAACATATTTATTATGTTATATTTTTTTAAAGACTTATACATATAAAAACAATTATGTAAAGTATAAAATTTGATATACTATCTGTTATGAAACAGATTTCGGCTATACACCTAGGGGCAACACTTTTTATACCAGCAACACATAAAAACCTTAAAGAAATAGTTACGGGTCTAAAATATAAAACTTTACGCTCACTCGTAATTGACCTAGAAGATGGTATTAGTAATACATCACGTCAGCAAGGGTTACAACAACTAAAAGAGGTCTTGGAAATGAAACATCCAGACCAACTTTTTCGGTTCATTCGTCCTACTAATGCGGTAATGCTAAAAGAGTTACTTAAAAAAAGTCATATAAATAACATTGATGGATTTGTACTACCAAAGTTTAGTTTGCTAAATGCACAAGAGTACCTTGAACATCTTAAAGATAATAATTTTCAATTTATGCCATCAATTGAAACTGAAGATCTATTCGATGTGAAAATGCTCAAACAAATTCGCGAGCTATTAATACCTTTTAAGCACCGTATTCCACTTATTAGATTTGGTCTTGAGGATATGTTTCGACAACTAAAAATCCGTCGTGATTGTAATATATCTATATACGATATGGCAACACCCTCATGGGTAATAGGACAGCTATTAGGTCTATTTAAACCCTTTGACTTTGAAATATCAGCGCCAGTATATCGTTGTTTCAATGATGAAAAAGGATTTAAAAATGAAGTGCTACGCGAGCTTCACGAGGGGCTTCTCAGTAAAACAGTAATCCATCCAAAACAGGTAGAATGGTTAGAAACAGTCTATCAGGTAAATGAGACTGATTTCACTGATGCAAAAGAGATATTGTCAACAGCTGACGCTGTTATAGCTCAACAAGCCAATATGGCCGAAGTTCCAACCCAGTCCCCTTGGGCAAGACAAATAATAAAACGAGCAGAATTATTCGGTATTAAAAAACATTAATGCTACATTACAAATTAAACTATTTTTTTGAAAGTTCTGATTTTATCTTCACTTCATCAATTAAAAGTGTTCTCTCTTCAATTTCACGTTCCTTAGCTAGTCTCTCTTCTTCTAATTTTTTTAGCTCTTTCTCTTTATGTTTATTGATATTATCTTCGAACTTTTTCAAATTATCATAAGTATTTTTACTATTACCACTCATATTGATACCTTTTCATAAATACTATACTCTATTAAACTTCTACTTAATAACTATTTCAAAAAGTACTTGCAGATGCAAATATTTCTTCTTTTATATAAACTTCTAACCATACCCTCATTTAAATAGCTTCTCTTAGTTTAGCAATACGCTTACTTAAAGGTGGATGAGTTAAAAATAGTTCACTTGTAAATCCAACAATTCCAAAAGCTCTCTCTTCATCAGGAAGAGGTTCAGTTTTAGCATTTTTAAGTGCTTGTAATGCAGCAATCATATTAGCTCTTCCTGCTAAGTCTGCACCACCTGCATCAGCTCTATATTCACGCCAACGACTATATGCCATTAAAATTATGCTTGCAATAAAAGTTAAAAGCATTTGCGCCACAAATCTTCCAATAAAGTATCCAATACCATCACGATTTGATTTAAAAACTATTCTATCTATTGCTCTACCAATTAAGTGTGAGAATAACATTACAAATGTATTTACAAGACCCTGCAATAGAGTCATTGTTGCCATATCACCATTATTAATATGAGATAGTTCATGTGCAATAACAGCCGATACTTCATTTTTACTCATTTCTCTTAATAATCCAGTTGATATTGCTACTAATGAACTTGACTTTGTTGCGCCTGTTGCAAAAGCATTTGGTGAACCCTCAAAAATACCAATTTCAGGAATTGGTAGGTTTGCTTTATTACATTGTGAATGTACCTCATTAACATACCATTGCTCTATACTATTTCTTGGAATATCAATTACTTCTACTCCCATAGAACGCTTTACAAGCATCTTAGACATAAATAATGAAAGATACGCACCACCAAATCCAATAATAGCAAAGAAAACCATCATATTCGATATGCTTTGACTATCAATGCTTATTATCCCCATAGATTGCATAATAGACATGGCAATATTAGCTACTATCATAATTGCAACATTCATAACTATTAGTAACATAATAGACATTTTAAGTACTCCTTGCTTGAATTGACAAAGCTTTAAAAGCTAGTTTCCCATATGGTCCTTCACAATTTTCATCATTTCATCCATCGATTCACCTGCTTTTTTCTTAATAAAGTGCTCAAAATGATTATCAATGTAATTTTCTTGATTAAACACACTCTCTATTAGTTGACGTTTTGGATCTATAAGAATAGAATGTTTGAACTCTTTTGCAATGGATACTACATCTATAACATTCCCACTTGTTCCAATGGCGATAAAGAGTGTAGACTCACGAATGGCTTGATATATATTACTATATTCAGGTGCTGCCTCACCAAACATAACAACATTATGACGTAACCTTTTATTTCCACAACTTGGGCATCTTTCACTTCCATCTTGAGGAGCATATCCAATGTCAAAAACTTCTGTACAAGCTTCGCAACGAAGGTCAGTTAGTGTGCCGTGCAGATGAATAATATCTTTTGAACCAGCTTTTTCCATAAGATTGTCTATATTTTGTGTTAAATGAATCACTCTACCGCGATAATCTTTTTCAAGCTGAAAAAGAGCCTTATGTGCTCGGTTAGGCTCTTTAAACTCTAAGTCACGTCTTCTTTCATTATAGAATTTAGTTACTTTCTTATGGTCTGCAATCCAGCCTTCAGTCGAACAAACCTCCATGACATTATAATTTTCCCAAAGGCCATCATGATCTCTAAATGTTTTAATGCCACTCTCAGCAGAGAGTCCAGCACCACTAAGAATCATAATTTTTTTCATTTACATACCTTGTTAAATAGTGGTGTTTTTTCTAAGATAGATTCTATTGAGTAAAAACAGCCTTCGGGTAATGTTACTAACTCTTTCATATGATATTTTAGATAGAATCACTTGCATTAGAACTCTTCTCTTCATTATCTTTATTTAGCATTTTACCAAAAGTCTCACCAAGTTCTTTTAGAATACTAATAATGACTTTTTCAGTTGTATATTTTAAATAATTTGCAGCATCATTAACACTATCGGTTTCGTTTTTTTCTTCTTTACTATCTTTAAGAATCAACATATCATTAAAAGTATTACCAAGTTCCCTTAAAATACCTACAACAACTTTTTCACCCCTGTATTTTAACTCTTTTACTGCTTTATTAACATCATTAGATTGATCTTGCAAATATTCTTTTGTATGTTGTTCTAGGGTTATATTTTCACAATTAGTAAGCTTTTCTTGCAAAACTAAAATATTTGCATTTAACTCTAATGATTCCTTTTTAAAAGTATTTACATCATGAAGCAAGACATTATTAACTTGCCTTTCCTGATAAAAAAGGAACGATACAACTAATAATAATACAAATAAAACAACTGAAGTTATCTTTAGCATTTAATTTTCCTATATAAATTCAAATTACAAATTTTAATTAGAAAAAGGGTTTGGGATTGGTGGTGGCACCATTGATGATTTATCATCATCCTCTTCATCCTCTTCTTCATCATCGTCATCATCGTCCTTATACTTTTTAGAATCTTTTGACTTTCTACCATAATCATCTTCATGCTCATCATAATATTTTTTCTTCTTCTCTTTATACTTTTTCTTTTTTTCTTTATACTCTTTTTTATAATTATCATCTTTCTCATAATACTTATCTCTCATAGCTTTTTTATGATATGACTTTTCCTCAGCACTAGGTTTACCTTGACCTGCCCATGAGGGTTTATCAGCTAATAAAGTTTGTGATGCAAACAAAAATAAGAGCATTGTTATAACTTTAACTATTGAACTTTTCATTTTTTTCCTTTTTCTTTTTTACTACTATGAGAATTACCAAAACATAATAGATATTTGTAAGTAGTACTATAACTACAGCATAATTTAACAGAATATGTATAAACGCTAGCAATAAAACCTTATCCAAAATTGCTTTGCAATAGCAAGTCTAACAATAAATGTCTCAATAAAACCTAAAAAAATGCATATATTCGCAACTCAATTAGCACAATATTTACAATTAAAAAGTTCATAAACCATAAAGACATCAAAATGACTATGCGCTATGCAAAATTAGCAAAAATCTACCAAAAGATGCGATTGAAATATTGAACAATAAATCAAGTAATTTAGATAGTGATACTTTAGCGTATATGAAAACTAAACAGTTCAAAAAAGACAAAGTAAAACTTCAAGAAACTTTAGATGGTTACCGCAAGAATGGTACTAAAAACTTTGTTAACCATGAAGAAGTTTGGGGCGAAATTGATAAACACACAAGGGCATTAATGCAAATTAAATATAGGCCTAAATTTACCAATGAAGAAAAAAAGAAACCTTAAAGTGATAGTTAAATCCCTAACTTAGGGCTTAAATGAAGTTTTTTGAATTGGTGGAGACGTGGGGAATCGAACCCCAGTCCAAAAACAAGCTCTTACAGCGTCTACAAGTTTAGAGAGATTGTTAAGATTTAACTTAGGCTTCACACAATCTGCAAAGCTACACCAAGCGAGCCTCAAAAGTTCTTCTTATGCTGAGACAGACATAAGATATATCCAGATAAGGGTTATACTTCAAAATCCTAACTATCTGAAGTCATTAGGTGAAGCAGCCCGCCTCGTTAGAGGGGTTAAATGCTTAAGCTACTGCTAAAGCTGGGCGATAATTTGTATTGTTTGCGTTTAAGCAATTTGAGCCGTATAACGGAATGCTCAGTCCGACTTGCAACTATAAGTGACCTACTCCTGTCGAAGCCAAGTCGTCCCCATATAATAACTCTTAAGAATTAATTGTCTCTTTAATTCTTTTAGCCATAGTAGATATAATATCTATTTTTTGTGTATTAGTCAAGTTCTCTTTTAGTAGAACATCTACAAATGCGCTTCCAACAATAACACCATCAGCACCTTTAATCTTATATTTTGCAGTTTGTTCATTTACTCCAAAGCCAACATAGACAGGTGTGCTTGTTGCTTGACGAATTGATTCTATAGTCTTTGCGAGATCTTCAGACTGTCCGCTTCCTGTTATACCAGCATAAGCAACAAGGTAGATAAATTTCTTTGCATCTTTTGTAATGGTCTTAATACGCTCATGTGAATCAGTAGGTGCTACAAAACTAATTACATCAACACTATTTTTAGCTAAAATGTCTGTATATACCAGTGTCTCTTCATGTGGTAAATCTGGTATTATCATAGCACTTACACCTAAACTAGATGCCTTTTCTATTGTATTTGTCATACCACGATGGTAAAAAGGATTCATATAACCCATCCAAAGTGTGTCAACTTTTGGAGCAATCTGTGCTGAAATATCAATTAAGTCATTAAATGTAAAGCCATTTTCAAGCGACAGATGATTTGCCTTTTCAATAACTGGACCATCTGCTACAGGATCTGAGAAAGGAACACCAAGTTCTATACTATCGACTCCATTTTCACTCATTGACAATGCTAAGTCTGTTGTAAAGTTTTTATCTGGGTATGCAGAAGTTAGATAAGCTACCAATTTTTTCATTTATTCTCCGCTTCAGGTATATTCATTAGTTTAAAATTAATTTTATCAAACTTTTCATCTTCATCAAGATTTTTATTCCATCGTTCAAATTGATCATGACACAACAGTAACCACGCGATTATTTCATCGTTAGCTGGACCATCTTGGATACGTAAAAACTCTAGTGTATCTTCCACCATAATACTAAAACGATTCATTATCTCAATATTTAAAAAAGCTGATGCAGACTTAATATTGTGACTAATTCGAAATAGTTCATTAATATTTTGGCTATAAAGTTCTTTGTTTGCTAGTCCAACAATTAATGGCTCCATTGTATCAACCATAATAGAGTAGTGGTCTAAAAATTCATCTACAACTTCATAATCAAAATTTACTTCAAGGTCATGGCGTACGCCCATAAATACTTCACTTTAATTAATCCTAAAAAATTGTACCATTTTTTGGATAAAATTCTGTCAAAGGA
>Ga0316207_10000328_pt1 | contig 85335 bp, 74 predicted proteins | sample 6weekpyrite_MG_FD_204943 | JGI IMG/M metagenome (GOLD analysis project Ga0316207, IMG submission 204943) | Microbial mat bacterial communities from mineral coupon in-situ incubated in ocean water Damariscotta River, Maine, United States -... | ecosystem: Environmental > Aquatic > Marine >...
TTAATACGGTAGGTTTTAAAGAGTCTAGAGCTGAATTTGTTGATGTTTATGCATCATCATTATTATCAGGCGGTAAAACCAAAGCAGGTGATGGTGTGCTAACCTCTGAAGTTGCCCAGCAATTTGCCCAAGGCAGTATTCAATTTACGCAAAACTCCCTTGATTTAGCCATAACCGGCACGGGATTTTATGCCACTGTACCGGGCATTGATAGCTTAGAAAAAAGTTATACTCGTGCAGGGCAATTTAAGCTCAATGATGATAATTTTGTTGTTAACTCTGGTGGAGGGTTCTTATTAGGGTTCCCCGTAAATGAAGATGGCTCGTCATCATCGGTCAGTTTAAGTACTGCTAACCCAATCAGGATCCCTACCACATCAGGGGCGCCGCAATTTACCACAGAAGTTGACGTTAGAATGAATTTGCCAGCAGGAGACAGTTATATTACTGGCGCGCCGCTTAATTTCGACCCGACTGACCCGTTAACCTTTAATAACTCCACTTCAGTCACTATTTTTGATTCTCTTGGTGATAGTCATGTAATGACTTATTATTTTGTCAAAGATAATCCAAATGCGGTTGTTGGCCCTCCAGCTGTTGCAGCCAAACCAAATGAGTGGATTTTATTTACTGCCATTGATGGCAATCTTATTGATTTAGATGAGACAGCTGATGGTGCTAATTCTGCTGCTGATCTTGCAGCGGCCACTGCTGATGGTAGGGTTACTGCGGGTAATTTAATTGGCGGCCGATTAGTGTTTAATAGCTCTGGTGATTTTCAGAGCATTACCCCTGCTGCAGGTTTTACTACTCTTCCATTAGGGGGGACGATATTAGCCAATGGCGCAGATCCAGCACAAACCGTAACTATAGACTTTAACCTTGATACCGCGGGGCCTAACCCGAACGAGCCAACCCAGTTTGCTTCTAATTTTGAAGTGACATCACTTTCACAAGACGGTTTAGCAGTTGGTCGATTAACCGGTATTGATATAGGCACCGATGGTTTGATTAGAGCCACCTACAGTAATGGTACTTCACAGCCATTATCGCGCATTGCTTTGGTTAATTTTGCTAACGAACAAGGCTTAACACAAATAGGTGGCACCTCTTGGCGCGAAAGTTTATCCTCAGGTGAGCCACTAGCAGGTGAGGCAGGCTCAGGTACTTTTGGTAGTATTAATTCCAAAGCGCTAGAGCAAGCCAATGTTAACTTAACTACAGAGTTAATTGATTTAATTTCAGCGCAGCGTAACTTCCAAGCAAACTCAAGAGCGTTAGAAATTGCTAACCAGCTAAACCAAACAATCTTACAAATTAGATAAAGAAATTAAGGTTTTAAAGTTGTAAAGCTATAAGGTTTTAAGGTTAAGCGTTAAACGTGAGTTTAGCGCTTTTTTTTGCTTTATAGCATTATTACTATACCGCTTTATAGCTTTCTTCTCCATAAAGCCTTTCTGGCACTTTCCTTGCATTTCCTAAAGTAGATTTTTTAATTATCGGTAAACCATTATGGACAAGATGCTTTATATCGCCATGAGCGGTGCCAAACAAAATATGCAAGCGCTGGCTATTAATGCCAATAACCTCGCTAATGCTAAAACCACTGGCTTTAAGGCTGACTTATCACAAGCGCGCAGTATGCAGGCGTTTGGTGAGGGGCAGCCAACGCGGGTTTTTGCGATGACAGAAAGCGCGAGCCAAAATTTTGACTCAGGCTCATTGTTGACCACAGGACGCCCTCTTGATTTAGCTATTAATGGTGAGGGCTGGTTTGCGGTGCAAACACCTGAAGCATCCTATGGTGCAGGGCTGGGCGGTCTTGGCAGTGGCGAAGCATACACCAGACAAGGAAATTTACGGGTAACGGAAGATGGCACCTTAGAAACCGCAAACGGTGAATTAGTGTTAGGTGATGGTGGCCCAATTATTTTGCCCTTACCAGTAAATAATATCCAAATTTCAGCCGATGGCACTATTACAGTACAGCCCGAAGGCGCTCCCAATACCGAACAAGAAGAGGTTGGTCGCATCAAGTTGGTCAATCCTGATGTGCGTTCATTGTCAAAAGGGAGTGACGGCTTATTTAGGCGTAAAGATGGTCAAGATGAAACAGCAGACGCCAACGTGCAAGTAAGGGGCGGTACACTTGAAACAAGTAATGTTAATCCGCTATATGAAATGACCGATATGATTGCCTTACAAAGGCAATTTGAAATGCAGTTAAAGTTAATGAAAACGGCAGAAGAAATTGATGCCAGTAGTTCCTCGTTGTTACGTACTTTCTAATTAAGAAATTAAAGCGAACAATGCAGCAATGAATAACAGTGAATTTTTTTGAGGTGATGTATGAACCCAGCATTATGGATCAGTAAAACAGGCTTAGATGCCCAAACTAAAGATATTGCCGTTATTTCTAATAACTTAGCAAATGCCAGTACTATTGGTTTTAAAAAAAGCCGAGCGGTATTTGAAGATTTACTGTATCAAAACATTAATCAGCCCGGTGGGCGTTCTACTGCCAATACAGAATTACCCTCAGGTTTAATGCTTGGCGCCGGTACTAAAGTTGTTGCTACACAAAAAATTCACACTCAAGGTGATATGCTAAATACTGATAATGCGTTAGATATCATGATTCAAGGTGAAGGTTTTTTTGAGATTTTATTACCCGACGGTACCTCTGCTTATAGCCGAAATGGTCAGTTTACTATGGACGATGAAGGTAACTTAGTAACCCCAGGTGCCGGTTATCAATTGCTGCCACAAATTACCATACCGCCTGATGCGCTAAGTATTATTATTTCCCAAGAAGGTGAAGTATCTGTAACTATACAAGGGCAACCAGCACCTAGCATTGTTGGGCAAATTAATACCGTTAATTTTGTTAACCCTACTGGACTTGAGCCTGTCGGGCAAAATTTATATATAGAAACACAGGTTAGTGGTGTACCACAAGTTGGCGTTCCCGGTATTGCCGGTTTTGGCATGATATTACAGGGCGCGTTAGAAACATCAAACGTTAATACTACGGAAGAATTGGTTAATCTAATTGAATCTCAGCGCGTTTATGAAATGAACTCAAAAGTTATTTCTGCCGTTGATGAAATGTTAAGTTACATCAACCAGCAGTTATAGTTTTGTTTAGTTATTTATTTCCAAGTGAAATATGTATAAATCACCATGTAAAGAGAATATTTTGGAGGCAATTGTGAAAAACAACATCAGATATCTATTAACGGTTTTAGTCATTGCCCAATTAAGTGCTTGTAGTAATACCGTAGAGTTAAGCCGAGCTTTACCTAATGACCCAGACTTTGCGCCAATTTTACCCGAAGCAGAAGAAGCAGCGATTATTCCAACAGGGTCGCTGTTTAAAGAAAACTACATTAATAACATTTATTCAGATTCTAAAGCACACCGTGTTGGTGACATTATTGCGGTCATTTTGAGTGAGAATACTAACGCTAAGAAAAATGCTAAAACCGAGATGAAAAAACAAAACAACACTGAACTTGATTCTGTTATCGGTTTAGGAGGTGCGCCTGTCACAATTAACGGGCAGTCATTACAGTTTGGTATTAATCAAAACACTTTATTTAAAGGTGATTCCAAAGCAGATCAAGGAAATAGCTTATCAGGAGATATTTCTGTACACGTTTTAAGGGTTTTAGACAATGGTAATTTAATGATACGTGGCGAGAAATGGCTCACCTTAAATAATGGTGATGAGTATATTCGGTTAACCGGCATTATTCGACCTAAAGATATTAGTTCAAATAATACTATTTTATCCACTAAAGTCGCCAATGCTCGCATTCAATACGCAGGCACAGGTAGTTTTGCTGACGCTAATGAACAAGGTTGGTTAACTAAGTTTTTCAATAGCACTTGGTGGCCATTTTAAGGTAATAATATGAAAGCAGTAATTACAATTTTATTAATTTTATTGGCATTTTCCAGTCATGGTCAGCGCATTAAAGATTTAGCTGATGTTGCAGGTGTTCGCTCAAACCAACTGGTTGGTTATGGCTTAGTGGTAGGCTTACCGGGTACGGGCGAGCAAAGTCCTTTCACTGAACAAAGCTTTAAAACAATGTTAAGTAACTTTGGTATTACTATGCCAGAAAACTTAAAGCCTAAAATCAAAAACGTAGCTGCTGTTGCGGTGCATGCTGAGTTAACTGCCTTTGCTAAACCAGGACAAAAAATAGATGTAACTGTTTCTAGTATGGGCAGTGCAGATAGTTTACGCGGCGGCACTTTACTGCAAACCATTTTAATGGGGCTTGACGGGAAGTCTTATGCTGTAGCCCAAGGTAGCTTAGTGGTGAGTGGTTTGGGCGCTGGTGGTCTTGATGGCTCTAAAGTTATTGTCAATACGCCAACAGTAGGGCGCATTGTCAATGGCGCGACAGTTGAACGTGAAGTTAGATCGCCTTTTTCACTAGGTGACCACATCACTTTTAATCTACATCAATCAGACTTTACTACGGCCAAACGTCTATCAGATACTATTAATAACCTTATTGCTGGCTCAGCCCGCGCGATTGACGCAACTTCGGTAGAAGTTACTGCGCCAAGAGATATTGCCGACAGAGTGAGTTTTTTATCAGTATTAGAAAATATTGAATTTGAGCCAGCGTTTCCCGCAGCAAAAATTATTGTTAACTCGCGTACTGGTACTATTGTCATTGGCTCAGAGGTCAAGTTACTTGCTGCTGCTATCACCCATGGTGGCATAACGGTTACCATTAATGAGAGTCAAAGTGTTTCTCAGCCTAGCGCTTTTGCTGAAGGAGAAACGGTTGTTACCAACGAATCAAGCGTTAATGTAACCCAAGAAGATGCGCGCATGTTTGTATTTAAGCCAGGCGTAACTTTAGATACCTTAGTGAGAGCCATTAATGAGGTTGGCGCAGGGCCAGGTGATGTTATGGCTATTTTAGAAGCCTTAGATCAAGCCGGAGCTATTCGCGGCGAGCTGATTGTTATTTAAAGGTATTCATTTATGGCTGATAATTTAATTAGTGCTAATAATTTTAGCGAAGCGAGAAACTTTCTAGAGCTCAAAGGGCTCAATGCCATTCGTCAACAATCGAATGAAACTGACGGTGAGAGCAAAAAAGCAGCCTTGCAAGAAGCGGCGCAACAGTTTGAAGCTATTTTCATGCAAATGTTACTTAAAAGTATGCGTAAAGCAGAAGAGGTGTTGGAATCTGATAGCCCGTTCAATTCGCAATCAACCAAGTTTTATCGTGACATGCACGACCAACAAATGGCCGTTGAACTCTCATCAAACGGCACGCTAGGGTTATCTGAATTAATTGTTAGGCAGTTAGGTGGGGATGAAAACTTTACGCCACGAACCGTACTTAGAAGTGACGGCAATCTCGAACAACTGCAAAAAACGAATCAGCAAGTTAATACAAGCCCTGATACAGCTCAGCTTAGTAAACCGATTATTGATAACTCCAAGCCTTTTAGTTTGTTTGCAAATGGCAAGATAGCAACTAACCTTGAAAACGATACTCGTATTCCGTTTGTGCCATTAAAAACTACTAGCGACACAATCGAAAATAATTCGAAAAGCGTCAATTTTTCCACACCAGATTTTACACAGCCAAAAGACTTTGTTACAGCCCTAACTGAACCGGCGAAAGCTGTACAAGCAAAAATCGGTGTACCATTTCAAGTAGTTATTGCTCAAGCAGCCCTTGAAACCGGTTGGGGACAAAAAATAATAAAAGATGAACAGGGCAGTAGCTCACATAATTTATTTAACATTAAAGCTGATGACCGTTGGGCTGGCGAGAAAGTTAAAAAAGATTCACTAGAGTTTGAAAATGGCGCTATGGTGAAAAAGTCAGCCCCTTTTAGAGCTTACCAATCACTCAAAGAAAGTTTCAATGACTATGCAAATTTTCTTACCTCTAATGACAGATATCAAGATGCATTAGAAAAATCAAACAATGTGGAACATTTTGTGCAAGGTCTACAGAAAGCAGGCTATGCGACCGATCCACAATATGCCAATAAAATAATGGCAACCCTTCGCACAGTCACCAACTTAATTTCAAAATAGTTTGTTAAAACCTATAGCTAAATATAGGAAGCACGAGCAAAGCTCGGTACAACTATAGCTCAGATCTTATTCTGACAGTTACGAGGTGTTAGTTATGGCAGTAAATTTATATGGGCTTGGTGTCCAAGGTCTATTGGTTGCTAAGCAATCACTTGATACTGTCGGCCATAATATTTCTAATGTTAATACCGAAGGTTTTTCTCGACAAAGTACTGTACAAGTCACGGCAGGTGGTCAGCAATTTGGCACCGGATTTTCTGGTATAGGCACCCAAATTGATGATGTTATTCGCAGTTTTGATCAATTCTCATTCTCTGACTTACAAGGCAATACCAGCAATTTAAATTACAATCAGTTTTTTCTTGATAGCGTCACCCGAGTAGACCAAGTTGTTTCAGATTCAGATACCTCAATAACTAATGTATTAGCGCAATATTTTTCTGCTGTAAATGTGGTTTCTGATAACCCTAACTCTTTAGAGGCTCGTAACAACTTAATTGAAGTCTCTAAAAATATGACCTCAACTTTTAAACGAATAGACGATCAATTAAACCTGCAATATCGCTCGTTAAATAATGAAGTTGAAAATATAGCCCAAGAAATGACGGCATTATCAACAAATTTAGCGGAAGTTAACAAAGAAATTCAAAAGGTTTGGGGAGATGGCGCTAAGCAGCTACCCAATGATTTATTAGATCAGCGAGATCGATTAGTATTAGAAATCAGTAAATTTACCGATGTTTCTACAGTTCAGCTTGATAATGGCGCAATTAATTTATTCATTGGTACCGGTCAACCGCTAGTTTTAGGCGCAAATGCGCTAAAAGTTGAAACCATTGTTGGCCGCACTGATAATGCAAAACTTGAGCTAGCACTAACTAGTAATGGTACTGTGCAACGTTTACGTGGCGACTTGATGGGCGGAAAAATTCAAGCGGTTTATGACTTTAGAGACAATGTCTTAGACAAAGCGTTCAACCAATTAGGGCAAACTGCCATAGGTATAGGCTTTTCAGTTAATGAACAGCAAGGACTTGGTTTAGATTTAAATCTACAAGTTGGTACTGATTTTTTCAATGACGTTAATAGTCAAAGTGCTATGGCACAGCGCGCCTTAGGAACTAATGATGGTCTAGGTGAAGCGACTTTAGGTGTGCAAATTGAAGATGTTTCTTTATTACCCCCTGATAATTTTGAGTTAAGCGTAGTTAGTTATGCTGCGGGTCCTCCTGAAACAGCGCAATTTCAATTAACTAATTTAACCAGTGGTGCACAGCTAACCTTACCTGCTGCAGGTCCTCAGGACTTATCGGTTTCACGTAATATCAATGTGGCAGAATATGGCTTTAGCATCAATGTTGATTCGGTTAATGCCGCTGATCCAATTCAAGCTGGCAAACGTTTTGAATTAAGGCCGACACGTTTAGGTGCCAAGTTGTTTGAAACACAAATGTCTGATGCATCTTTAATTGCTGCTGCGGGTAACCAAATACTCATTACTGAAGGTACAACCAATACAGGAGTAAGTAAGTCCCGTATTACTCAAATAACCAATGCTAATGATGTTAATTATCCATCACCAGAAGATGTAACAACTAATCCTGTAACCGCAGCGAAGGGTTTACGTATTGAAATAGCAGAGGCGCCATTAGGTACTTTTACCTATCAAGTGCTAGATGCTAATACTGGTGTGCCTATTGAAGAGCCAGCAGGCACGCCACTTATTGGTTTAGCTTTTACGCCACCGCAGCAAACCATTAGTCATGCAGGCTTTGATATAGAGCTAACTATAGAAGATACCGCAGCGTTAGATAACTACTCTTTTACCCTTGATTACAATGAAACAGGGGTGGGTAGTAATGAGAATTCACTAGTGATGGCGAATTTTCAAACCGATAAAATATTAAATAAAGGTCGATCTACTTTTCAAGATAACTACGCCTTGATGACCTCGGATATTGGTACTGTTGCTAGCAGTACGGATGTACGAGTACAGTCCGCTGAGGTTTTGTTTGAGCAAGCGAATAATAGATTAACATCAGTATCAGGGGTTAATTTAGATGAAGAAGCAGCCGACTTATTAAAGTATCAAACCGCTTATAATGCTGCGGCAAGGGTAGTATCTGTTGCTGATGAACTTATGCAAACCTTGTTAGATGCAGTTAGATAAAAATTTTAGCTGCTTGTTGCAATAAATTAGCAAAACAGCGATTGCGCCACAACCATCTACTAATAACAGTGTTTTTCAATAGATAATCTTATGTTACTTGGAAGCGACAAGTTAACACTGTCTTTGCCTCTTCTTCTGTCAACCCTCTGACTTCACCTATGGCACTATCTTTGCATTTACTTGAGTAATTAAACCAATAAATGCCAAGTAGGGGTCTGCTGTGCGTATTTCAACTCAAACATTTTTCCAGAGAAATACAACATCTATTCTTGAAAACCAAGCACAAGTGAGTCAGCTAAATGTTAAATTAGCTGAAGGTAAACGTGTGCTTGTTGCTGCTGATGATCCTGTTGCTGCGGCCTCTATTCAACGCCTAAAACAAACAATTTCTGTTAATACTCAATACGTGAAAAATATTGAAGTTGCTGATGCTGCTAATGCCCAAGAAGAATCGACTCTTGGCCAAATGGTAAATATTTTACAACGTGTGCGTGAGTTGATGGTTTCTGCTGGTGACGGTATCTACAGTTTAGAGAATTTAGATACCGTTGCTCAAGAATTAGAAGAGCTAAAAGAAGAGCTAGTGGGTTTAGGTAATACCCGAGATGGCAATAGTGAATACATTTTTGCCGGCTTTGATGTTGATTCACAACCGTTTCAGGTAAACGAATTTGGCACTGTGGAGTTTTTTGGTGATAAAGGTATTCGTGAGTTGCAAGTTGGCTCGGGAGTAGATGCGGCAATAAATGACTCAGGCTTTGATTTGTTAATGAACTTATCTAGTGGCAATGGTTCATTTAATTCTACTATTGGCGCGAATAATACTGGCTCAGGCGTTATTGAGCAAGGTGTTGTTTTTGACCCTGCGCTAGCCAGTGTTTTTCAAGGTGAAGAATATAGCATTCATATGACTGACCCTGGTGCTGGTCAACCAACGCAATACAGTGTTTATTCTATTGAAGCGGCAAGTGTTGCCGGAAATGCCACGGTAAAACTTGCCGGGGTTGATTTAAATGATCCGTCAATTGCTAATGTGAATCCGGCAGGTGTTTACCCTAATGTTGGCAGTTCAGTTAATGTTGCTTTTTTTGCTACGGCAACGCCCGGTGAGTTTGAAGTGCAAATAAACGGGCAAACATCACTGCCAGCCATATATGACTCAAATATTGCCACAGCTCAACAAGTTACAATTGATGGTATGACCATTGAGGTTGAAGGTATTCCTGTAGCAACCGATAGTTATCAAGTAAATAAATACACAGCGCCAACACAATATTATCAAGACCAAAGCATCGAATTCAACGGCATTAGAACCAAGCTTAAAGGTGAGCCTTTAGATAAAGATGTATTCACCTTATCACCAAGCAGCAATACCGATATTTTTGCCACTATTCAAAGCGCAATTGACGCTTTAAGAATTCCCGGTGATACCGACACCCAAGAAGCAGTGCGATTAACTCAGTTAAACATGGCGCAACTACAGCTTGATAGCGGCTTAGACAATGTTGTTAATACGCGTTCACGGGTGGGCGCACGTATGCAAACCTTGTTAAACCAAACCTCAATTAGTGAAGAATTCAAACTAGTTTCTCAAAAAGCCATGTCAAGACTTGAAGATTTAGACATGGCACAGGCCATTAGTGACCTGCAATTAGAGCAAACCTCGTTAGAGGTAGCACAGCAGACATTTGTACAGCTACAACGCTTAAATTTATTCGACCTTATTCGATAAGGAAGCGATAGAAATTAAAGTTGTTTTTATAGTTGGCACATATTTCGCTTAACTTATATACAACAAGAAAATAACACTGATTTTTGACACTTAACTGGCAACTAATTGCCAACCGCAAATAAAAGCGGCAAAGAAAAGAAGATAATAGGAGCTAACCATGCCACAGATTATTAATACTAATATAATGTCGCTAAATTCACAGCGTCAATTGAATAAATCTCAATTGATGCAGAATGAGGCCATGGAGCGTTTGTCTTCTGGACTTAGAGTTAACAGCGCAAAAGATGATGCTGCCGGTCTTGCTATTGCCACCGGTATGGAATCGCAAATACGCGGTATTAACCAAGCTGTGCGAAATGCTAATGACGGTATTTCAATGTCGCAAACCGCTGAGGGTGCGATGGATGAAATGACTAACATTTTACAGCGTATTCGCGAGCTAGCTATTCAATCTGCCAATGATACTAACTCGACATCAAACCGCCAATCAATACAAGCGGAAGTGGGTCAACTTTATGACGAACTAGATCGTATCGCCAATGTTACTCAATTTAACGGTGTTAACGTGCTAGATGGCAGTGTTGGTTCTACTACCTTGCAAATTGGTGCTAATGCGGGTGAAAACTTAACATTTTCAATAGACTCGGTAACAACAAGAGATTTAAACCTAAATGCTGTATCCGGCTTAGGTGAGTTAAATGGCGGTCGAGTTAATACTAATGCCGCAACGTTAGCAGATGAAATTACTATAAATGGTGTTGCTTTAAGTGCGGTAGCTAATAGCTCTGATAGAGCTGTATCAATGGCAGCAGCTGTAAATGCTAGCTCAGGTATTACCGGTGTATCCGCTTCAGCTTATAATACGGTTGAAGGTGTTGGTAATCAATCAGGTGTTACCGCCAACTTAGTAATCAATGGTACAGCTATTCCGCCTACAGGCTCAATGTCAGAGCTTGTGGATACTATTAATCGTGATGTCGCTGGCGTTGTTGCTTCTATTGCAAACAATGGTGCATTGTTATTATCTAACGATACGGGCGCTAGTATTGACATCGGTGCCGGTGGCAGTGAAGTTGGGTTAGTTGATGACAATTACAATGGTTTTATTGCCTTAACCAGCTCTGATCAAAGTAAGATTGAATTAGGAACAGGTACTGCAACAACAGCTTCTGCAACACAGCTTCAAGAATTTGGCTTTAATCTGGCAACAGGCTCAGACAAAATAACTGGCGGTGAAGTGACTGCGGGTGTTATTTCTGGTGCTGATGGTATTCAAATTAATGGTATTGATTTAGGCGCTGTTACCGGAACATCGGCTGCAGATAAAGCGTTTGCTATTAATGCTATTACTGACCAAACAGGTGTGAGTGCTTCTGCCACCACTGAAGTGCAATATGAAGTATTAATTTCACAAATGGCGGTTGAATCGGTATTTACTATTAATGGCTTATCTATTGATTTTACTGCAGCAACAGCTACCACACCACCTGCTTCATTAGATGATGTTGTTGCTACTATTAATGCCTCTGGTATTCAAGGCGTAGTTGCTACTGCTGATAATGCTACAGGTAGAATTATTTTTACTTCGCAATCCGGTGGTGACTTGTCTATTTCTAGCGTGGTTGGTGATGTATTTAACGATACTGCAGGGGTTATTGTTAATACCAATGGTGCCACCCAGATTACGCGTGGAGAAATCACCTTAACTGGCGCTGCAGGTAAAGACGTTTCAGTTACCAGTAATGCTAATTCAGAAGCAGCTAAAGATACCGCATTAGGAAAATTAGGCTTAGTAGACTTTGGTGGTAGCGCTTCAGCAATAGGTACAGGTTTGAGCGTATTAACTGTTGCTAATGCTGAAAATACCATCAATCGTATTGATGCGGCATTAGAGCAAGTATCTAACTCACGTGCAGGTTTGGGTGCTATTCAAAATCGCTTAGCATCAACTATTTCTAATTTAGAAAACGTTTCGCAAAATTTATCTGCCTCTAAATCACGTATAGTCGATGCCGATTTCGCTGCTGAAACGTCTAAGCTAAGTAAAGCGCAAATATTGCAACAAGCAGGTACAGCAATGTTATCGCAAGCGAACGCCAGTACGCAGAACGTATTATCACTACTTCAGGGATAATTTCTGGAAGATAATTTGTAGGCGGGAATTTATTCACGCTTATTCTAACAAAGCCAAGTTATATCTTGGCTTTGTCGTCTCCGCCATATCAAAAATATCATCGAAGCTACCTATCAAAATTAATTTATTTAAATTAATTGCAAAAAAACATTAAAGAAAAAATAAAAGCGTCCGATAAAGTTTGTAAGTCAGATTATTGACATAACTTATTCTTCAGACTTTTCTGTTGATTTTATGCAAAACCTAGGAGCTTATTATGCCTCAAGTAGTTAATACCAATGTGATGTCGCTAAATGCGCAACGTCAACTAAATAAATCGCAATTAATGCAAAACACTGCGATGGAACGTTTGTCTTCTGGTTTACGAATCAACAGCGCGAAAGATGATGCTGCTGGTTTGTCTATCTCAACGGGCATGTCTTCTCAAATTCGTGGTTTGAACCAAGCGGTTCGTAACGCTAACGATGGTGTGTCAATGGCACAAACCGCTGAAGGGTCAATGGACGAAATGACCAACATCCTTCAACGTATGCGTGAGCTAAGTGTTCAAGCAGCTAACGATACCAACTCAGATTCTAACAGAGCGTCTATCCAAATTGAGATTGATCAACTTTACTCTGAATTAGACCGTATCGCTGAAACCACTTCATTTAACGGCATCAATTTACTTGATGGATCTAATAAGTCAACTAGCTTACAAATTGGCTCAGAGGCAAATCAATCACTATCGTTTTCTATTCAAGCGGTAACGACAAAAGACTTAAATCTAAATGCAGTTTCTGGTTTAGGTGAGTTAAATGGTGGCCGTGCTAATACTACTGCTGCAATGGCTACCGCCGCTGTAACCTTAAATGGAGTGGTATTATCTGGAACAGGTGCTGTTGGTGCCAATATGGCTGCTGATGTGGCAACTATGGTTAACGAGAAAACAGGTTTAACTGGTGTTACCGCGAGTGCATATAACTCTGTTGAAGGTACAGCTGGACAAACAGGTGTTACGTCAGGTTTAACTATTAATGGTCAAGCAATAAACTCGAATGGTAGTAGTGGTGGCACGGGTAGTATGACCGATTTGGTGGATACTATTAATCGTGACGTATCAGGTGTAACTGCTTCTTTAAATACCTCGGGTGCTTTGGTGTTAAGTAATAATACCGGCAATCAAATTGATGTGGGCGGTACTATTACCGGCTCAGGTTTAGTGGTTGATGATTATCAAGGTTTTGTTTCATTAAGCAGTGCTGATGGTAGTGAAATTACTATTGGTGCTAATACGCCAACAGTAACAGATGCGGTAGGTAGCACGAATGCTCAACAAATGGGCTTTATGATAGGCGCGGGATCTGATAAATTAACTGGCGGTGCTGTCAATACTTCATTAGTAACGGCAACAGATGGTATACAAATCAATGGTGTAGATTTAGGTGCTGTAACAGGAACTACAGCAGCCGATAAAGCCTTTGCTATTAATGCTATTACTGATCAAACCGGTGTCAGTGCTTCGGCAACAACAGAAGTGAAATATGAAGTACTATTATCTTCAGTGCAGCTTGAAACGGCAATGAGTATTAATGGTGTTTCTATAGATTTTAATACCGTTGCAGCTAATTCTGTTACTTCATTAGATGATATGGTTGCGGTGATTAATGGCGCTGGTATTCAAGGGGTAGTTGCTACGGCGGATGCTAGCACGGGTAGTTTAGTATTAACCTCGCAAGCTGGCTCTGATATTAATGTTTTTGCGGAAACGAATAGCGCCGCGGGCGATGTCTTTGTCGGTACTACCTTAGGTACAGATTTAGCGGGCGCTGACAAAACCTTTGGCGCTATTACATTAACCGGCAAAGATGGCGCTGATGTATTGCTTACGAGTAATGCCGCAACCCAAGCATTGCAAGATACCGCATTAAATAAATTAGGTGTTACTCAAGTAGGTGGTAGTTCAGCCTCTATCGGTGTTGGTTTAAGTGTTACTAGTGTTACGGGTGCAAATAACACTATAGAACGTATTGATGACGCTTTAGATAAAATTAGTGATGGTCGCGCTAACTTAGGTGCTATTCAAAACCGTTTAGGTTCAACTATTTCTAACTTACAAAATGTATCGCAAAATATTGCCGCAGCGAACTCTCGAATTAGAGATGCAGATTTCGCGATGGAAACATCAGCATTAAGTAAGTCGCAAATATTGCAACAAGCTGGTACGGCAATGCTGTCACAAGCGAACGCTTCAACACAAAACGTGTTGTCGCTACTAGGATAAGCTTTAATGGCTAACTAGTGATAAAAAGCTTCTCGGTTAGCCGAGAAGCTTTAGTCGTTTATATGTAGCGAGAATTTATGCTCAATGAGTGAATGCTAAGTATATAATTTAATTGTACAAAATGTAAAAGAGGTGAGAATCATGATTGATAATACTTCATCAACAGTTGATGCAGGCAGCCTTAGTCCCCAAGCAAAAGCAAGTGCCGCCAGCCTTGTTAAAACTGCTAATATATCAGAGCTAGCTAAAACTGATATTAGTGCGCCTGAAAAAGTAGTAGCGCAAGTTAGCAAAACTAAAGACGTTACTGAAACTAAATCTGAAGAAATTGAACAAGTTGTTGAAAAACTAAATGCCTTTGTGCAATTGACACAGCGGGATGTTAGTTTTGGTATTGATGACCAAAGTGGCCGTGATGTTATTTCAGTATTTGAAGCAGAAACCCAAGAGCTGATCCGACAAATTCCTAGTGAAGAAGCTTTAGAATTGTTAAAGAGAATGGATAAAGCGATTGGCTTGCTTTTTAGTGAAAAGGTTTAATACTAATATGTAGGTCGGACTTTAGTCCGACAAAGAGTATCTATTGTTGTATTTTGGGTATGAATATTGCTTCCTACTTACAATGTTACGAAGCAAATTAACATGTACTCATGCTTGTATAGGGGATTACCATGGCAGCAATTACATCAACAGGGCTTGGCTCTGGCTTAGAAGTTAACAATATTGTTACCGCTATTATTGACGCTGAAAAAGTGCCTGTACAAAGCAAAATAGATCGCGACACTGAATTGGCAGTGGCGCAAATTTCAGCTTTTGGCAGTATTAACAGTGCATTATCTACTTTTAAAGACTCTTATAAAGACTTATCTAAAACCTCTAGCTTTTCTGCAGTAAGCATTAACTCCTCTGACGAAGACGTCTTAACTGCTAGTGCAGGCATTGGCGCACAAACCGGTGCTTTTGACATTGAAGTGAAAGAAAAAGCACAAGCACAAAGTATTGCCACTGACGCCTTTGCTAGTGCTAATGACACCATAGGTACTGGCACATTAACCATACGTTATGGTTCTTATGCAAGCAGCACTTTTGCAGTGAATGCAGATACCACCATACAAAATATTACCATTGATTCAACCAATAACACTTTATCTAGCCTACGCGATAGTTTAAATGCCGACGAAACTAACGGTTTATCTGCTTCTATCATTAATGATGGCTCAGGTTATCGTTTAGTGCTCAGTAGTGATAAAACCGGTGAAGATTATGCCATGGAGATTGTTGCCGCCGATGATGATGGCGACAATAGCGATAATACTAGTGGTATTTCTCGATTAATTTATAACGATACCACCAAAAATGCTAGCCAAACAGTTGCTGCTAATGACGCTGAAATAGTGCTAAACGGTATTACTATTACCCGTGACACTAACACTATTGATAGTGTTATTACTGGCGTTACTATAGAGCTAAAAGATACAAAACCGGGAAGTAATATTCGCTTAAACATTAATAGCGATACCTCTACTGTTGAGTCGCAAATTAAAGCATTTGTTGGCAATTACAATACCTTAATTGGGCGGTTAAATGAATTTAGTAAGGTAGACTCAGACAATGGTGATAAAGGCGTTCTCGTTGGGGATGCTACTGTTAGGGGGATAGAAACCCAACTTAGAGGGGTATTAAATAATCGTTTAGAACATTTAACTGGCACCATTAAAAGCTTTGCCAATTTAGGTATATTTACTAATCGAGATGGTACCTTAGAAATTAACGAGAGTAACTCAGCACTCCCTAAGTTTTCAGAGGTTGTTAAAAATAATATTGCTGATATTGCTGATTTTTTTACTGCCACAGGTACAGCAACTGATACCCAAATTGAATTTACTAGCTCTAATTCATTAACTCAGCCAGGTACTTATGATGTTGAAGTAACTCAACTAGCAACACGTGGTGAGTTAACCGGTTTAACGGTAAATAACTTAACGATTGGCGCAACTAACGATACCTTTAAAGTGCGTATAGATGGTGTGTTATCAAATGATATTGTTCTTGCCAATCAAACCTATGCATCATTATCAGATTTACTCGCTGAAATGCAGTCTAAAATTAATTCAGACAGCACCTTATTAGATAAAGGTGTCAGTGTTATTTTAACGGAAGATGCTGGTAAGATTAAAGTTGAGTCAAGTCAGTATGGCTCAGGTTCAACTGTTGCTTTTACTGAAGTGGGTGCTACTTTTTTAGCTGACTTAGGTATTGATGTGCAACAAGGTACTACAGGCGTTGATGCAGCAGGTAAAATAGATGGTGTAGACGCCTTTGCCGATGGGCAGTTTTTATTATCTGAAAGTGGCGATTCTGCTGGTATTAAAATTGAAATATTAGGTGGCGCAATAGGAAATCGAGGCTCAGTTACTTTCTCTGAAGGTAGTACTAAAGTCATGAATGATTTATTGTTAAGTATGATTGATGACCAAATTTCAAGCTCTAGCGGTGATGTTAACTCATCTAGTGTTGAGGGTGCTCCACCGTCTACATTATTGGATTCTAAAACAGACTCTTTATACAAAAAAATTGAACAATTGGATCGCCAAGAAGAAGATTTAAAATTGCGTATGGACAAGTATGAAGCACGACTGTTCAAACAGTTCAATGCCATGGATAGCGCTGTAGCCGCATTAAATGCTACCTTAGGTAGTCTAACGTCAATGCTAGATCAATTACCGGGTTATTCAAAAGAAAAATAAATCTTAATTAACAAAGCAAAACTATATCTTTTAAAATAAAGTGATCCTAAGAAAATATAAAACCTTGTTCTGGCTCATATTTTGCTTTATCTTGATAATGAAGAGTATTATTACTCCGTGTCAATTATTTGTTATCAGGACTATTCATGCCACAGCTTTCCGATCTTGAAGTAGATATTCAAACAAAATTACTCCGTGCAACTTTTCTAACCAATATGGCAGTGATGAAAAAATTCATGCCAGAAATATCTGATTTTTATCAAAATTATACACCAACTAGAGCAAAGTTAACTTTTGATCATAATGGTGAAATTAATATGGTTTCTGAAGGTGCACTTGTTTATGAAGAACATGCAAAAGCTAATAGTTATAAACAAGCAGAAACTTTTTATGATGAACCACGTTTATTTTCTTATAGTTTAAGTAAAGACGGCAATGGTTTGTTTGAGCATGAAAGTGCATTGAATAAAATTTATGAAAAACGAGAACTAGAAAAACCTGACTCTAAATACAATCTGCTAAAACATGAGCAGCATATGGATTTACTAACTATGATAGGTGTTGGCTTGGGTTTTCATATAGAGCGCTTATTTCAATTAGTAGATGTACGTTGTTTTTATTTGTATGAACCAGATCCAGATTGTTTTTATTGTGCAATGCATTGTATAGATTTTGGACCATTAATTGAACGCTGCTTTAGCTTAGGCGGTGCCTTTACTATTAAGTTAGGTGGTAATGCTAATCAATATGTAAATGGTTTAAGCGTGTTTTTAACTACCCATGGCTTTTCAAATATTGCCCGTTTCTTTAACTATCGACATTATCGTAGTGAAGCGACAGATGAAACCTTCCAACGAATTTTTGAATTAGCTTATCGCTATAGTAGTGGTTGGGGCTTTTTTGAAGATGAGATCATTAGTATTGATCACACTATGTCTAATGTTAAAGCTGGCTTTCCAATTATTTTGAATAAGAAAAACTTTGAAAACAAACTTAGGAAAAAGCCGGTATTTATTATTGGTAATGGGCCTTCATTGGATGACACTATTGAATTTGTTAAAGCTAATGCAGCTAATGCGATAGTGTTTTCTTGTGGTACTGCTCTAAAGCCTATTTTAGATGCTGGTATTATGCCAGATTTTCATATTGAAATGGAGCGAACAGCAGAGTTATATCCGTGGGTTGATGCTATTGGGCATAAAGATAAACTTAAACAAATTAATATTATTGCCCTAAACACCGTTTATACCAAAATATTAACATTGTTTAAAAATGCTTATTTGCTATCAAAGCCTAAAGATGGCGGTATGGATTTTTTGTATGAGTTTTTAGATGCGGATAAATACCCTGCGGTAGATGCCTGTAACCCTACAGTTTCTAATGCTGCAACCGCTGCTGCCGTATATTTAGGCTTTGAAACAATGTATTTATTTGGTGTTGATTACGGCTGGGTTGATGAAGAGCATCATCATTCTAAAGGCAGCATTTATTATCAAAAAGGCTCTCATGCAGAGCGTAAAACTATGAAAGCGGACATGAAGGTAGCAGGTAACTTTGAAGAAGAAGTATCAACTACACAACACTTTGATAACTCCCGAGCTTCCTTAGAAATATTACTTGAGAAAAATCCTGACATTAGCTGTTATAACTGTAGTAATGGTGCAAATATTCAGTTAACAAAACCAATGAAATACAGTGATATACCTGAATTAGAACATATCGGAGCAAAGAGTGATTTAATTTCAGGCTTACTCAGTAATGCTTTCTCTCGCAAAGAGCTAAACACATTAGATTTAGACGCCTTGTTTGAAGATAAGTTAGATAAACTGCAACAAATAATAGAGATGGCGGTTGCTATAACCTCAGTAAAAATAGAATCTAGGTTACATTTAACACAACTATTTTCGAATCAGTTTAAATATATTGCTAGCTTTAAGGCGCATAAAGAAACGCACGTGTTATATCGTTTTTTACAAGGCTCACTAAACTATTTTCAAGCTAATATTATGACTAATGCTTATTGTTACCAAGATAAAGAGCAACAATTAGAATATATTAACTATGCTTTAGATACCTTTCACGCTCATTTGTATTATTTATTTGATAAGTTAAGTAAAAATAGACAAGCAGCTAAAAACTAATATTATAAATTTAGATTGAAAGCGTGTTAAGACCGTATTAGATCCCATGTTACGGGAGTGCCATAGCTAATATCACAACTAGCTGTGGCTCCAATAACTTCAGGGTAAAATTTTGGTGCTAAACCAGTGCCTGGGCGTATTCTTCTGACATGTTTGGCAGTGATAACTTCGCCTTGAGCGAGATCTTTAACAAAAAATAGTGAACGTCTAAATTTTAAATTAGCGATTTCTGCAGGCTTTCTTTCATAACTTGCTGTGCCAAGCGATTGCCAAGCCAACTTACTTTGTTCAACAAGTTGTTTTAATTCATCAGGCTCTAATGAAAAATCACTATCAGGACCTTTATCTTCCCTACTTAGCGTAACATGCTTTTCTATAACACATGCACCTAAAGCAACTGCTGTTATTGCAACGCTGGTACCTAAAGTATGATCTGAAAGTCCTGGAATTACTTGCCATTTTTGAGCAATGTCTTTTATTGTTTTTAAATTGCTTTGTTCGATAGGAGCAGGGTAAGCGCTTATACAGTGAAGCAAAACTAATTCTTTACAGCCTGAATTTTTAGCTGTATCGACAAGATCATTTATTTCCTCTTCGGTAGCCATACCGGTTGAGATAATCAGTGGTTTACCTGTTTTGGCTACTTTTTCAATAAGAGGTAAGTCTGTTGCTTCAAAAGAGGCAATTTTATAGGCAGGGCAATCAAGCGATTCTAATAAATCTACGGCAGTTTCATCAAACGGCGTACTAAATACAGTAATGCCAATTTTTCTAGCATGCTCAAACATAGCTTTGTGCCATTCAAAGGGCGTTTGTGCCCATTGATATAGTTTATACAAATTATATCCGTCCCATAAACCGCCGTGTATTTGGAAGTGTTCATTATCACAGTCAATAGTCATAGTATCGGCGCTATAAGTTTGCAACTTTATTGCATTAGCTCCCATGGCTTTTGCCATATCTATAGTAGCTAAAGCTCGTTCTAATGAGCCATTATGATTAGCAGAAAGCTCGGCAATAACATAAGGAGGGTGTTCTGCGCCAATTTTTGTACCCGCTATAGAAGCTTCTTTGGAGAATTTTCTTGCCATATTTAACTTTTCCCTATCTTTAAGCAATATTTATTCGATGAAATTGCGGTAAAACCTGTTTTTACAAATAACTGGTGTGATGCAATGTTTTTTTTATGAACTTCAGCGATGATCCCTTGTTCTTTGTATGTTTGAGGAATTTTATTTATTGCTTGATAAGCTATTTTTTTACCTTGGTGTTCGGGGGCTATCAGAATTGAAATTAACCAGTTCGCATCTATTTCATGTGTTGATTTCTCAATCATATCCAACCTTAATAAACCAACGGATTCTTTATTATGGCCTATAGGAGAGGTGATCTTTATCATGTATAAATGTCTATTAGTATTTTCTATGGTATTTTTCATCCAATCACAATGTTCTTGCCATATAACTGGCTTAGGGTTATGAGAGTATTTTCTGATATCTTCATTAGATTGCCAATTGAAAATATCTTGGCAATCATCATAGTTTGCTTCTTCTAAGAAAATATTATCCGAAAAATCAGTTAACAATGTATCAGTAACTTTTTTTACGCCCAAACCATCACAACATGCGAAACACTGATTAACCATGGTTTGGTAAGTTGTTTTTTTATACATTATTTCGTTGAGTGATTTAGTCAGAACTTCATCACTTAGCTTGTTGAAATGACCAAGACTGATTACTGCTCCTGATTTCGTTAGCTTTTCGCTTAAAAAACGTTGATTATCAGCACTTATAATCGACAAGCTCGGTAAACCTAAACAGCACCGCTCCCATGCTGTTGCACCAGAAGAACCAATTGCTATATCTGCCTCTAACATGAGGTTAGCCATAGATTTAGGGTTACTGACAATAGTAATCCAACTATTGTTAGTGCTAATGGTTTGTAAATTTTTAATAAAAGGTGAAGTTTGATTTGCTACTAAGGTGACATGTATTGCTTTATTGTTAAGTTGAGAGTTTTTAAACTTTATCAACCAAATTAATAACTGTTCAGCTATGTTGTCAGGATCAGTACCGCCCATGGTGATGAGTATGTTATTTATTTTAGAGGTTTGTTCTCTTTTATCTTTGGCAAGTTCACGGCTTTGCAAGAACTCATCTCGCAACATAATATACTCAGAGCCAAGCATTAATTGACAATGATGAGGCACTCGGTTCTTATAATCGCAAGCTTTGCGACCTAAAGTTTGGTCGAGCAGAATGTCACAATCGTGTTTTCGGTTTGCTAGATCGTCTATGACCATTATCTTGTCTAAATGAAGTTTGGCTCTGATTTGCTGCTGCCAGTTATAATCTAAGCTGTAATGGTCAACAATTAATAAGCTAATGGTTAACTGTTCAAGGGCTTTGTAGCATTCTTTTAGATCTTCTTGCACACTACAACCTAGCCATAATTTTTCGTCAATTTGATTTTCGATATTGTGCTTAGGGGCTGATAGTTCAATTAAATCAAAGCCACTTTGTTGTATAAACTGATTTAGGTTACCTTGATGTTGTTTTGATAAAAAAGTGACTTTAATCCCATTTTCTTTTAACTTTTTAGCTAAGGTCAAGCAGCGCATAACATGACCAGAGCCTATTCTAGTAGAGGCATCTACTCTAATCGCTATGGTTGTTACATGTTCAGTATTACTGTCGGCATTTGTCATTGTTAGCGAACTTTAAATAAAGGTTGTAGTACTTTGCCATTAAATACTTGCTCAAAATTTTGCAGCTTAATGGTATCTGACAAGAAAGGTAATACTTCGCCATAAGCACTTAACAGGGTGTTAATATCACTAGCTTGATGAGAATAATTTAGATTATGTCCTCCACCTAGTAGAATTCCTCGTTGTGCCATTTCTTGTAAAAATAAAGACTTTAATTGCCAGCTGGAATAAGGTGCGCAGCCTAAAATTTGTAAAAATGACCAGCTAGGATGACCACATATTTTCAGCCATTTAGGATTGCCAAGTTTGGTTAATAGTTGTTGTAAGCCAGTCAATAATAATTCACCCATAGCATGAATATGCGCTAACACTTTGTCGTTATTAATTTTAGTCAATGCTGCTTTAGTTGCTGCAAGTGATAAGGTTTCGCCGGCAAAAGTGCCAGAAAAGAAAATATCTTCCATCAACATCATAATATCTTTACGACCAACAATGGCAGAAATAGGGTAACCATTAGCCATACCTTTGCCGAATGTTGCTAAATCTGGTGTTACATCAAATAACTCTTGTGCGCCGCCTTTTGCAAAACGAAAACCCGTGATCATTTCATCAAAAATTAATAGAGCACCGTGCTGTTGGCATAATGTTTTTACTTCTTGTAAAAAATTAGCTTCAGGATAAGCTAAATTCATTGGCTCCATAATTACCGCAGCAAATTTGTTGCTTGCTAAGATCTGCTTTAGTGAGTCAATGTTGTTATATTGAAAATTATGGGTAAGCGCTTTAGTTGCTTCAGGTACACCTAAATCTCGAGTAGTTGAGCCTATATACCAGTCTTGCCAGCCATGGTAACCACAAACAGCAATGTGCTCATTGCCTGTACAAGCTCTTGCTAACCTTATTGCGGCTGAAGTTGCATCACTGCCATTTTTACCAAAACGAACCATTTCTGCACAAGGTACCATATCAATGATCATTTCAGCGACTTCGGTTTCTAACCTATGCGGAAGAGAAAATGTGACACCTGATTTTAATTGCTTCAATACCGCGGCATCAACATCTACATTGCAATAGCCTAATGAGATAGATAATAAACCACTAACAAAGTCGGTATACTGATTATTATCAACATCCCATACCTGGCAACCTTCACCTCGCTCAATAAACAAAGGAGAAACACCATAAGGGTAGGCAGTTTTAGATTTACTAAAGGTTTGCGAGCCAAGCGGAGTACTTTGCTCTGCTCGGGCAAGTAATATTTCAGATTGTTTGAAGCTTCGCGGTGATTTTTTATTCAAAACCTTGCTCCTTATCGAAAGCCTTAGAGGATGCTAAGCCTTGATTTCGGCTAAATTCATTATTTATTTTTACTAAATCAGGTTGCTGTTTTAACAATGACAATACATCTTCCATAGTGAAGTTAGGTTTGTTTGGGTATAAACACTGGTAAATTTTATCAACAAACTCAAAATCATTGGCTTCATCAACCGTCCAGCGATGCTTGGAAAGATTAGGACTGTATTGATAGCTTGCTATGGTGAATTTATCGTTATTATTGATAATATATTGAGTTACATGCTCTCGCTCAGAAGGTTTTGTTGCTTGCTGCCAGCTTTGCTGTAACGCGTTAAGGGTGAAAACTTCAACATCCAAGCCATCCGGCAAGCAAGGAATTAAACAATTACTGGTATAGTCGACACCTTTATTTAGATGCAAAGTAATTACTTGGTCAATAATACTCGCTTCAATTAGAGGGCAATCTCCGGTTAAGCGCACAATGTGATTACTAGGGAATTGCTGTGCTGCACAATAAAAACGATCTAAGACATCATTTAAGTTACCTCTGAAACAGGTAACATTTAATTTTTCACATAAGTTAGCAATAGCATCATCATCTTGTTTAGTACTGGTTGCAACGATAATGTTATCTATTAGTTTAGCCGCTCTAATACGCTCAATTTGTAGCGCTAACATTGGTTTATTAACGATATTTTTTAATACTTTTCCAGGTAATCTTGTTGAGGAAAACCTAGCTTGTAAAATGACATTAACTTTCATGATTAGTTGCTGCTTTTTGATAGTCTGAAAATTGTTGAGCGGTGATGCCTAGTTGAATCATTGCCACACCTAGATTATTGACCAAAGCATAGTCAGCTATTTCACCTTCTATGCGGTAGCTGCATTTTTGAAAAGCTTTAATGCTGCCAACATTGTTTTTATAAGCTCCAGCCATGAGTTTGTTTAAATTTAAGGTTTGAAAGGCAAACTGGCTGATTAACTGAATAGCTTGAGTAGCAATGCCTTTACCCCAATAATTTTTATTACCTATAAATAAACTTATATCTGCTCTACGGTGATGCCAATTGATTGGACCAAGCTTGATATTACCTATATGTAAACCCTGCTTTTTATCACAAATCGCCAATAATAATTCATCTGAGCTGCCTTCTTTACTAGCAACAAATTCAGCGATTTTAGTTTTGGTTTGTACAACAAAACGAGTTTCTAAAAATTGATTAACTTGCGGGTCAGCCAACCATTGGTAATAGCTGTCATTTACGTCATCTAAACAGACATTGCGCAGAAAAATATTATCATTTTCTAAAAATACTTTGTTAATAACTATATTCTTATTGATCATGTAGACGCCTATTGCCAGTTACTTGGAATGATTAGATTTTCATCACTACAGCTAAGTGAAGATAAGTCTGTTTTGATTTCTTTAGCAATATTATAAGCACTAATTATTTCTTGTAGCTGTTTTACATTACAACAACCCACAATTATTTTATCAATATGGTTCTGCTGACAGCCTATGGCTAATGCTAGGCTTAATGTTGATACATTGAGTTGATGAGCCGTATCAATAAAGTGTTGAAACCTGCTTTTATAAATAGAGAAGTAAGCAGGTAACTGTTTTTGTTTCATTAATAACAATCCCTGTAGAAAAATAGAACGTGTATGAATTTCTATTTTTTTATCAGCCAATTTTTCTAGCCAACCTGTATTGATAAAACGTTGATCAAAACAGTTTAAAGGAAGCTGAACAATATCAATAGGGTAATTGTTAACACAGAGTTTCAACTGCTCTGGTGTATATACCGAAATACCAATTTTATTAATTTTGTTTTGTTTTTTTAGTGCTAACAGTGCATTAAAACGTGATTTTGCATGAGTTGATGAAATTATGTCTTCAACTTGATGAAATAAAACAGCTGACAATGTTTCTATATTAAGTTGCTGTAAACTGGCATTGACATACTGTTCAATATTGTTAGTGCAATTACCAAGAGCAGGAATTTTACTGACAATATCAAACTGAGCTGTTATTCCTGTTTCACCTAAAACTTTTTCACTATCACCATAGGCTGGAGCTGTATCTAAGGTATTAATATTTTCATGCTTTGCTAGTGCTAAAATCTTACTTACTTCACTAGGACAAACTTGTCCTTGGTTATTACTAATACCGTAATTTAAACCAAATTGCGCTGTTCCTATTGCAAGTTTCATAATGATTTTTTCACTTGTTCGGCTTTCACTTGTTCAATAATATATTGTTGATCTGATGATGATAATTTGGGGTATAAAGGTAATGATATTGCTCGTTGATAATATTGTTCAGCATTAGGGAAATCTCCTAATTTAAAACCGAGCGCTTGATAATAAGGTTGCAAGTGTACAGGAATATAATGCACATGAGCACAAATGCCATTTTCTCTTAGTGAACTGATTGTTTTCTTATGTTTTTGAGTATCAGCTTCGGGTAATAAAATTAAATATAAATGATAAGCTGAGGTAAGGTTTGCTGTTGGCGTTAATGGTGTTATTAGCGTATCAGTAAAAGCATCATCGTATACTTTAGCTAGTTGATTACGCTGCTCAATAAACTCATCAATTCGAGATAGTTGAGATAACCCCAAAGCTGCTTGTAAATCAGTCATTCTATAGTTAAAGCCAAGATCAATTTGTTGATAATACCAAGGACCGTGACTTGGCTCGGTCATTTTATCTGCTTGTGAGGTAATACCATGGCTGCGAAAAAGCTTCATTTTGTTAGCTAATTCTGCATTATTAGTTATTGCCATGCCGCCTTCAGCGGAAGTTATAATTTTTACCGGGTGAAAACTAAAAATGGCAATATCACTATATTGGCAGCTTCCCACAGGCTTATCTTGATATTGACCGCCAACCGCATGAGAGGCGTCTTCAATAATGGCAAACCCATACTCTTTCGCTAATTTTGTTATGGCTTGCATATCACATGATTGACCTGCTAAATGAACAGGAACAACAACTTTAGGTAAGCAATTATGCTGCTTAGCCCATTGCAGCTTTTCTTGTAAAGCAGTAACTGACATATTGCCTGAGCTTAGATCAATGTCGACAAAATCTATTTTAGCACCACAATAAAGTGCGCTATTTGCTGTAGCGACAAAGGTAATAGGGCTAGTCCAAACAATATCTCCTTGGCCTACACCCAAAGCTAGGTTGGCAATATGTAATGCGGAGGTGGCACTATTAACTGCTACAGCATGGTCAGCTTGACACTTATCCGCGACAGCTTGTTCAAATAAGGGCACCTGCGGGCCTTGTGTCAGCCAGTCAGATTTTAACACCTTAACCACAGCATCAATATCTTGCTCGTTTATATCTTGTTTTCCGTAAGGGATCATCAGTGCTTGTACCAAGAATTATAGTTCAGCTAAGTTATTGAAATTTAATAAGCCGTCTTTTGATAAAAACTCACTATTATTTTTTGAATTATACTCAAAACCAGCTTCTACTTGCTTACCTTTTTCGTTTATTGCATTAATAGTGAAGTCATTGCTACGACTTGAAAATTTAATACTTGGCGCAATGACAAAATGATCATCGTATTCATAGGTATGGTATGAATCATCGGCAGGGCACATAATTTCATGGAGTTTCTCTCCAGGGCGAATGCCGATAATTTTTATTGATAATGTTGGCGCCATTGCTTTGGCTAAATCAATAACGCGCATTGATGGAATTTTTGGAATGAATATTTCGCCGCCCAACATGCGCTCAAAATTTTTCAAAACGAAATCAACGCCGTCTTGCAAAGTGATCCAAAATCGTGTCATTTCATCATGGGTGACAGGCAATTCAGTTGCACCTTCATCAATCAGTTTTTGAAAGAAAGGTACTACTGAGCCTCTAGAACCGACGACATTACCATAGCGAACCACTGAAAAAGTGGTGTCGTGTCCCCCTGATATATTATTGGCAGCAACAAACAGTTTGTCAGAGACTAGTTTGGTGGCGCCGTAAAGGTTAATCGGGTTGGCAGCTTTGTCAGTTGATAACGCAATAACTTTTTTAATATTATGAGCTAAGGCTGCTGAAATTACGTTTTCAGCGCCTTTAATATTGGTTTTAATACATTCCATCGGGTTATATTCTGCAGCTGGCACTTGTTTAAGTGCGGCAGCATGAATAACGAAATCAACACCATTCATTGCTTGTGTTAAACGCTCTTTATCGCGAACATCGCCAATAAAATAACGCATACAAGCTTGATTAAAGTCTTGCTGCATTTCAAATTGCTTTAATTCATCTCGAGAGTAGATAATTATTTTTTTAGGGGAATAGCGTTCAAGCAGTGTTTTTACGTATTTTTTTCCGAAAGAACCTGTTCCACCGGTAATCAAAACGGTTTTGTTAGTAAACATACACTAATCTCCAAACATTTTAATGCGTATAGTCTTGCCTAAAGGGCATAACTAAAAAATGATATTATTTGAGGTTTATATTTTAAATATACTTTAACTTATATTAAAGATTAAAGCATAAATATCAAAGCAATAAACATGCCTGAAGAGTAATTAAAATGAAAGGAGGATAAAACATCTCAAGTGAGTAAGCTTAGTACGCTCGACATACTACTATTTGCTTGCGAAATCATTGCGCTAGAAGATTGTTGCAAAATTTGTTGTTTACTTAGTTGTGAGGTTTCAGTGGCAAAGTCGGCATCAGTAATACGTGAACGGCTGCTACTGGCTAATTGGCTGACACTTTCATTCACGGCAATAGAACTAGCAAGCCTATTGGCAATAGCGCCAAGGTTAGCCCTTTGCTCTGAAATATAACCTAAGGCTCTATCAACAAGGTTAATGGCATCTGCGGGATCTGATTCAATGTCTAATTGATTTAAGCCTAAAGTATTTGAGTCTACTCGGAAAAACTCTAACTCAAGGTTGCTGTCGCTTTCTGAGCCAACTTTCATATTGTACTGATTAGCAAGTAACGGGTTTACAACTCCTGAGCTATCGACGGTGACATTGTTATACCCCTCCAATGGGGCAGTTGATAGAAAAACATTACTGTTATCAACCACGGACTCAGCTGTTTTTTCAACACCATTATCGCCATCCACATCTAAACCACCGATTGCACCAGTATCTTCATTAGAAAAATTTAATGTCTGAATGAAGGCATCAGCACCTGCTGTAAAAGCAGCTTTGAAAGCACCATCCGTGGCATAAGAAGTTAAACCGTCGGTATTTAATTGCGCTAGTGCATCATTAAGAGAAGTTAAACCTGCTCCAAGGTTGTCTTCGTCACTAAGAAAACTCATTACATCTTTAATACCTTCACCGCCATTGGCTTTTATATCTTCATGTAAAAATCTAACAGCAAGATATCCTTGAGAGTAATGCTTTGCTGAGCTGTCCCATGCACTAAAAAAAGTATTATCGGCAGCATAAGCTGTTCGGTCAGCAGCGTTAAAGTGAGTGGTTGTGTCATCTTCAGCAATCAATTGGTTCAGAACATTTTCATCAGCACCTTGAATTAACTCGGAAGCACCTTCTTTAAACCACGTTTCTAACGAGTCCATATCCATAGTACGCCCCATTACCGCATGGGTCATTTCGTGAGCAATAGTGCGATCGCTAAAGTTTGGTGAAAATCCACCATCTGGTGCTTTACCAACAGGGAAAGCTTTGGTGAAAAGTGTTAACGTTTGCTGGGTTGCACGGCTTAGTGAGTCATCATTAGCTGCACTGTAGCTTACTGTTGCTGCAAACTTACTGTTAGGATCGTCATCAAAAACAATGCTAAGATCTTCCTTACCATCAGCCTTTAATCCATACGAGTTTTCAATCATACGTTCTGACTCAGCTAACCAATTGCCAAACATTTGATCAACATTAAATTGTCGCTCTGCATCAACCCATTCAGGTAAATCGCCACGTTCAAATAAATTTTTGCCATTAAATGAGGTTGTCGAAGTGACAAAATCAATTTCCTTGATGAGCACACTGACTTCTTGAGCCAGTGCTTTTCTATCAGAGGCAGAATTAGTACCGTTAGCCGCTTGTACCGAAAGCTCACGAATACGTTGTAAGTTAGTGGTAACAGAATCAAGGGCACCATCGCTGGTTTGAATGGCTGAAATACCATCATTAATATTTCTAATTGCTTGGTTCGTTCCTCTGATCTGAGAAGTAAAACCGTTTGATATGGACAAGCCAGCAGCATCGTCTTTAGCACTATTGATGCGTAAACCTGAGCTTAAACGTTGCATTGCCACACTTTGTTGATCAAGTGCTTTGTTCAACATGCGTTGACCAAATAAACTGCCAATATTGGTGTTTACTGAAAGTGCCATATAAAAAGTCGCATCCAATTTTAATGAAGTTGTGCAATTAAATTTATATCGGCAATTTATAAGATAGCTTGAATTTTTTTTGTGTGAATTTTGAGCGGTGAATGGAAGAGTAAAAAAGTAAGCTTACAGCATTCTACTTATAAGCTTTTTTGATTTTATCTACTTGTTTTACTTTTAGAATATCTTGCTTGGTTTGTTCAAATGCATTTTCACATAACTCGGTTACAGTTGTAGATAGTTCTACTAGATGCTCTATCTTGTCGCTTACCGAGATAATTTCATCAGCAGAGTAATTTAGAAAAAACTGTTCAATAAGCTGTTGTCTAACAAGCTCTTTAGTTTCAAGGTGTTGATAATTTTCTTGTTCAATAATGCCAAAAAGCTGCTCAGTTTTAAGAATAATAAAATCTAAATCACGTTCGATATTTGCTTCAGCATTCGGCATAACATTAGCCTGTTGATAGTTTCAAGTTAAGCAGGTTTTACTCTTTTATCAGCAGGAATTGCATCCCAACCTTCTTTGATTTCAGTGATAAGGTCTTTAACTTCATCTAACTTAGCACTGTCATTATCAAGGTTAGCTTGTACAAGGCAACGCACTATATAGTCATATAAATCGAACAATCCAGATGAAATTTCTCCACCTTGTTCCATATCTAAGCTGTCTTGCAATTCACCAACTAAGGCGATGGCTTTAGTTAAGCATTTGCCTTTATTTTCAGTTTCATTTCTCGTAATAGCACCATTGGCTATGGCCACGTTAGCAAGAATATGTTTAAAAATAATGCTAATAAGTTGATGAGGATCTGCGTCAGCTACATTGTCAGCATTGGCATTTCTATATTTCTTTATTGATGCTCTCATAATGATATTACTCAATTCAATTAAAAGTTTTTACTGTTTGATTTACTTGTTTTTACTATTTCATTTTAGAGTATGCAACTAGCGAGCCAAGTAATAATTACTTGGTATCCCTAAATTCAATGCTATTACTATCTGATAAATAAACACTTAGTGCAATAGCAATTTCAAATTCAGAATAATAAAAAGACAGTTTGCATTTAAATTTTCAATTAAGTCAATTTAATGACAGCTAAGTGTCAAAAGTTTGTTGCCAATTTGGTTTAAAGCGCTAAAATTAAAACCAACTGACATAATCATGAATAAAAACGACAACAACTTATGAGTACAGCTTTACATTTATCAGGTCACAAGCAAATTCTTATTATTGATAATGATGTCAGTAGATCGCATCAAATGGCAACCGTTTTAGCCTTTGTTGGTGAGCATTTTGTACAATGCACCCAAGAGCAAGTTGTTGATGTATTAAAAGAAAGTGAACACCTACTTACTGTTATACTCTCAGGTGAGTTAACTGCGGCAACATCTGCGTTGGTTAAAAATAACCCTAAAATACCTTTTTTGCTGCACGATGTAGTCGATGCTAATGCGTTAAGTGGCTATGTTAATGTCATTGCCAAGTTAAGTACGCCGCTAAATTATGCGCAGTTAACTGAATTAATTCATCATTGTCACCAATACCACAATAAACTGCCACGAACAGGTGAAAAACTTAGCTCTAGTGCTTTATTTCGCTCATTGGTGGGTACTAGTAAACCCATGCATGAAGTTCGATTTTTAATTGAACAAGTCGCCAAAACTCCAGCGAGCGTACTTGTTTTAGGAGAATCAGGCACAGGTAAAGAAGTTGTTGCTCGTAATATTCATAACTTGTCTGCTCGCGCAAAAGGGCATTTTGTACCTGTAAACTGCGGAGCTATTCCCGCTGAACTATTAGAAAGTGAGTTATTTGGTCATGAAAAGGGCGCATTTACGGGTGCTATATCTACCCGAAAAGGGCGCTTTGAATTAGCCGAAGGTGGCACTTTATTTCTTGATGAGATTGGTGATATGCCCCAACCCATGCAAGTTAAGTTGCTGCGTGTTTTACAAGAGCGAACGTTTGAACGCGTTGGTGGTAGTAAAAGCTTAAAAGCCGATGTTCGTATTATTGCGGCAACTCATCAAAATTTAGAAGAAATGATCAAAGAAGGTAGCTTTCGTGAAGATTTATTTTATCGCTTAAATGTTTTTCCTATTGAAACGCCAGCTCTAAGAGAACGCAAAGAAGATATTCCCTTATTATTAAAAGAATTACTCACTCGCTTTGAACATGAGCAAGAGAGAACGGTACGCTTTACCGAAAAAGCCATCGAGTCATTAATGGAGCATCCTTGGCATGGTAATGTCCGCGAATTGTCCAATTTAATTGAGCGCATGCTGATTATGTATGCCGAGCAAATTGTTGATGTTGCTGAACTGCCTTACAAATATCGTCATATTGAAGTGGAAGAATATACGCCACAATATCCTGAAGAGTTGCAAGAGCAAGATGCAATTAATGAATTGTTTGCCGGCTTTGATTATGATGAGGATAGCGATACGGATGAAAATAATGATGACGAGTCAATCATAGAAAGCTCTACCGCAACGGCCAGTGCCAACTTATTACCAAGTGAAGGTTTAAACTTAAAAGAGCACTTAGCAGAATTAGAAATATCGCTTATTTCACAATCGTTAACTAAGCATGATTATGTTGTAGCTAGAGCTGCTGAAACCTTAGGAATGCGCAGAACCACTTTGGTTGAAAAAATGCGTAAATATGACTTACAAAAGCCAGCATAACAATAAGCGTGGCGAGCAATAAAAGTTTCGAGTAACTATTCGAGTAACTAAGTGTTATACCTCTAGCATGCTTTATATTTTAGCACTCGAAACTAAAAGCCAATAGTTTGACAGTCGTGATTAAAATAAATATCGTCCAACCAACTGAAAAACAACAATAAAAACTGTGGCATGTAAAATGCTTTAATCAATGTGAAATAAACTTTATTTGGACATTGGTTTTATGGCACTAGCACAGCATTTTATTGCTCATAATGGTTTTAACCCAGTAAATATCCCTTTGGCTACTAATGCCTTGGTAGAAGAAGATTCTTTATTAGAAAAAGAAGCTTTCCCTGGAGAACTAGCATCATTACGTGCTCAGTTACTGCAAAGCAAAACTGCTCAAAACCAGCCAGTTAAAAAGCCAGAACTACAATCTCAAATGGCAGATCAGCTTATCGAAATGATGCCAACAGGCCTTGTTATGCTTGATGGTGACGGCATTGTTGTTAAAATTAACAAAGTGGCGCGAGGCTTACTTGATGAGCCCATTCTAGGTCAACTTTGGTTTAATGTTATTGCTCGTTCTTTTAAACCAAGAGCAGATGATTGGCATGAAGTTTCATTAAAAGATGGTCGACGAGTAAAGTTAGAAATAGCAAGCTTAGGTGAACAGCCAGGCCAGTTGATCATGATTACAGATTTAACGGAAACCCGACTATTACAAGATAAAGTTGGACAAATGCAACGACTTTCTTCGCTAGGGCGCATGGTATCAACGTTAGCACATCAAATTCGTACCCCTTTATCTTCAGCTATGTTATACAGCGCCAACTTATCTAATCGTAAATTATCTGAAAGTGCCCGAGGCACTTTTCAAGAAAAACTTAGTTCACGTTTGCGTGATTTAGAGCAGCAAGTAAATGACATGCTGTTATTTTCTAAAAGTGGCAATGAGCAGGTGGTCAAGTCTCAATCAGTTAATGAACTCATTAAAGATTCAGTGCAAACAATGGACGCTTTAATTACTAAAGCAAATGCCAAAGTAAATTTGCACTTATCGCGCAACGACCACGTTATTTTAGCCAATAAAAATGCGCTAACAGGGGCGATTCAAAATCTATTACATAATGCATTACAGGCAACAAGTTCATTAAAAAATGAAACGGCTGTTATTAACATTCAAGTTTATGGACAAAAGGATGCTGTTTATATAAGTGTTAAAGATAATGGCTCGGGTATTAGCAGTGAAAATATCAACAAAATATTTGATCCTTTTTATACCTCAAACAGTAAAGGTACCGGACTTGGTCTTGCGGTAGTGAAATCAGTTGTAGAAGCACATCAGGGCAAAGTTAGTTACTTGAGCAAACCAGAGCAAGGTGCTCATTTTTGCATTAAATTACCCTTGTTAGAGCAAACTGTAGCAAAGCCAAAGCAAGCAGTTAATAAAACAAACGTAGAGGAGAAGTAGAATGAGTGATCATAAAATACTTGTCGTTGAAGATGATGCTGGACTAAGGGAGGCGTTAATAGACACATTGACTTTAGCGCACTATCAGTGCGTAGAAGCAGATTCTGCTGAGTCTGCTTTGTTATTGTTGAAAAATCATCATGTTGATATTGTCGTTAGTGATGTACAAATGGGGGGGATGTCAGGGTTGTCGCTATTAAAAAGCATCAAAAACCAACACCCTAATCTACCCATGTTACTGATGACAGCATACGCGACTATTGATGATGCAGTACAAGCGATGAAAGATGGTGCTTGTAACTATATCGCTAAGCCCTTTGCCCCAGAAGTGCTGCTGAATATGATCAGTCGCTATATTCCGCCATCAGCCGTTAATAAAAATAGCCCTGTAGTGGCAGATAAAAACAGTCTTGAACTACTGAGTTTAGCGCGCAAAGTTGCAACAACAGAAGCATCTGTTATGGTGCTTGGCCCTAGTGGTTCAGGTAAAGAGGTGTTGGCGCAATATGTACATAACAACTCACCACGAGCAAAACAGCCGTTCATTGCCATAAACTGTGCGGCAATTCCTGAGAATATGCTTGAAGCAACCTTGTTTGGTTATGAAAAAGGTGCTTTTACAGGCGCTATTCAAGCATGTCCCGGTAAATTTGAGCAAGCTCAAGGTGGTACTATTTTACTTGATGAAATAACTGAAATGGACTTAGGATTACAAGCTAAAATTTTGCGGGTTTTACAAGAGCGAGAAGTTGAACGTTTAGGTGGCAGAAAAACTATTAATTTAGATGTACGCGTTATCGCGACCAGTAACCGCAATCTGAAAGATGCTGTTAGCAAAGGAGATTTTAGAGAAGATTTATACTATCGCTTAAATGTATTTCCATTAACTTGGTTACCATTGGCACAACGCGTTGATGATATTTTGCCTTTAGCTAAGCATTTAGTTGCATGTTATTGTCAAAAAAATGGCGAGAAATTGGCTGATTTTAGCCCTGCTGCTCGTAGTAAACTTAATGCTTATCATTGGCCCGGTAATGTTCGAGAGCTTGATAATGTCATTCAACGAGCACTAATATTACATAATAATCAAATCATTGATGCGGATGATTTAATGATTGAAAATTTTGAAACATCTAATGTCAATGAAACAGAGCAAGCTACTGCATCAGATGATAAATTAGGCAGTGAGTTAAAGCTGCAAGAGCATCAAATAATACTCGATACATTACAAGCGTGTCACGGTAGTCGCAAAGCGGTTGCCGAGCGTTTAGGTATTAGTCCGCGGACACTGCGCTATAAAATTGCGAGAATGCGCGATTCTGGTATTCAAATACCCGCGTGAGTGTAGGCGGGTATTTATTCGCGCTGTAACGTATAAAAAAGGCTGTAATGTGTAGGCATTACAGCCTTTTTATATTATCCCCGTAAACTTAATTGATTGGCACCATGCTTGCAGTATCACTGGTTATAGATAATTTTACTTGCTTTTACTAGTAAAAAGCAGCAAAAAATTGACACAAGTGAGCGCATTATGGATATCAAAACAAATTCTTTATTTGCACAAATGCAGAGTATGTCATTACAAGCCACAGGTAACCAATTACCTGCTGTTGGCGGCGATATGCAAGGTATGTCTGGCGTTAACCCTGTTGGCAAAGTCAATTCATCTAAAAACGATTTTGGTAATTTACTTACCCAAGCATTAGGTACTGTAAATGAGTTGGCACAAGATGCAGGTGTCAAAAAAACTGCTTTTGAAATGGGTGATCGCAGCGTTACTTTAGCAGAAGTTATGGTTGCTTCATCTAAAGCTGGTATAGGTTTAGAGGCGACAATACAGGTGCGGAATAAGTTTGTTGAAGCGTACAAAGAAATAATGAGTATGCCAGTCTAGTTTAAGTGGTTTAAACCAACAATAGCTGCGTTGCTTTCAATCACAATAGGCAAGCTATTCTTCATTCAAGCGCCTTGCTTATATGGATATAGGTACTTAGGTTTGGTCGGGAACAACAAACCTGTGCTCTTGATGGTTTATCCTCTCTTAAATATGAATTAGCAATTTATAAAAGTAATTAATAAAAAATTAGAAGTAGTAAGTGGAGAAGTTAAGTGGCTGATACAAATGCAATGGTAGCAACAGATGGTGGTAGCGACATGATTGCCAGTGATTCTGGTGACGCTATCGAAGAAAAAAAATCAGGTTTTGCCGCTTCACTCGGAAATGCCGATGTTTTACGTCAAATTACCTTAGTCGTTGCCCTTTCTATTTGTTTAGCGATTGCTGTTTTCGTTATTATTCTGGCTAACGAACCAGATTATCGGGTGCTATCTAAACTACCCACTCAGCAACTGATTAAAACCATGGATTTTCTTGATGCCAATAAAGTCGATTACCGCCAAGAAAATAACACACTATTAGTTCCTACAGATAAATATCAAAGTGTAAAATTATTGTTAGCTCGTGAAGGCTTAACCGATGAACCGTCTGAAGGTGAAGACCTTATCATGAAAGATATGGGTTTTGGGGTTAGTCAAAGGTTAGAACGAGAACGTTTGAAATTTGGTCGTGAGCAACGTTTGGCGAAAACCATCGAGCAACTGCAAAGTATTTCTCGCGCTAAAGTGTTATTGGCAATACCCAGAGAAAACATTTTTGCCCGCCGTGAAAAAAATCCTTCGGCTACCGTTGTGCTAACAATGGCAAGAGGAAAATTATTATCAGCAGAAGAAGTTGATGCAGTAGTCGATATTGTTGCCTCTGCAGTGCAAGGCATGAGTCCAAATCGAGTAACGGTTACCGATCAAAATGGCCGGCTATTAAACTCAGGTAGTCAAAATTCTATTTCCTCACGTTCTCGCAATGAACTTGACCTTGAACAAAAACGTGAGCAAGAGTACCTAAATAAAATTGATAATATTCTTATCCCTGTTGTAGGGCTTGGCAACTATACCGCACAAGTTGACATTACCATGGATTTTACTAACGTTGAAGAAACCGCTCGTCGTTATAATTCAGACCTACCGGCACTGCGTAGTGAAATGAAAGTAGAAGATAGTAGTATTGGTGGATCGTTAGGTGGCATTCCGGGCGCATTAACCAACCAACCACCATTAGAATCAAGCATTCCTGAAAAAGCTAACGGTAGTAAAGGTAAAGCAATACCGAGTAGAAAACACAGTGAGTCTACTAAAAACTACGAGTTAGATGAAGCGATTAGCCATACCAAGCAGCAAGCTGGCGTTATTCGCCGTGTTAGTGTTTCTGTGGCACTTGATTATGTTGATGAAGCAACGCCTGCCCCAACCACTACCGGTGAGGAAGAAAATACGGAGCTAGAAACACCCGCTGTGGCTAAAGTGCCAAGAAGTGTTACTGAAATTGCTTCAATACGTCGATTATTACAAGGCAGTATTGGTTTTGACTTACAACGTGGTGATGTTTTAGAGGTGGTTACAATTCCATTTAATCGTCCGGATTTTGGTCCTGTAGTTGAAGTGCCTACATGGGAACAGCCTTGGTTTATGAAAATATTAAAATTGGTGATGGGCGCATTAGTAATCATAGTACTAATCATGGCTGTGGTTCGACCAATGCTGAAACGTTTGATTTACCCAGATCAAACCCCTGATGATTACGGTGATAAATCACTTGATAGCCATATTGATCTTGGTGATGAAACCATGGACATGCTAACGTCAGAATTTGACGCTGGTAATGTTGGTTTCGCCGCCGATGGCAGCTTACAGTTACCTGATCTTCATCGAGATGAAGATGTCTTAAAAGCGGTTCGAGCCTTAGTGGCGAACGAGCCAGAATTATCGTCGCAAGTAGTGAAGAGTTGGTTGAACGAAGATGAGTGATGAAACACAAGTAGGCGGAGAACTTGCCGCCGCGCCTGCAGGCTTTGATGTTAATAAACTCGAAGGTGCAGAAAAAGCAGGTATCTTATTATTGAGTTTATCAGAAGAAGATGCTGCGCAAATATTAAAGCATCTTGAGCCAAAACAAGTACAGCAAGTAGGTACGGTTATGGCCGCGATGGAAGATTTCACTCAAGAAAAAATAACTGCCGTTCACAAGCAGTTTATTCATGAAATTCAAAACTTCTCAACCATAGGTTTCCAAAGTGAAGACTTTGTGCGTAAAGCATTAACCGCAGCGTTAGGTGAAGACAAAGCAGGTAACTTGATTGACCAAATTGTGATGGGTGGCGCATCAAAAGGCTTAGATTCTTTGAAATGGATGGACTCTAAACAAGTTGCTAACATTATTCGTAATGAACATCCGCAAATTCAAACCATTGTCTTGTCTTATTTAGAGCCAGAGCAATCGGCTGAAATCATGACACAGTTCACTGAAAAAGTTCGCCTTGATTTAATGATGCGTATTGCCAATTTAGAAGAAGTACAACCAGCCGCATTACAAGAATTGAACGAGATCATGGAGAAACAATTTGCCGGACAAGCCGGTGCACAAGCAGCTAAAATGGGCGGCTTGAAAGCAGCAGCTGACATTATGAACTACCTAGACACCAATATTGAAGGTATGTTGATGGACTCAATGCGTGAAAACGATGAAGAAATGAGCCAGCAAATTCAAGACTTGATGTTTGTCTTTGAAAACTTAGCCGATGTTGATGATCGCGGTATGCAGGCTATTTTACGTGATGTTGAGCAAGATGCCTTAATGAAAGCGATAAAAGGTGCTGATGAAGCATTGAAAGAAAAATTCCTTGGCAATATGTCTAAACGTGCGGCAGAAATGTTGGCTGATGATCTTGAAGCCATGGGACCTGTACGTGTTAGTGAAGTAGAAACGGCACAAAAAGAAATTCTTTCTGTTGCGCGTCGTTTATCTGACGCCGGTGAAATTATGCTTGGCGGCGGCGGTGGTGATGAGTTCTTGTAATCTAAACAAGCTGTAACTAATAAATTGCAAGTGACAAGAAAAATCAAGGTATTAAAACATGAATAAAGTGCCCGTTCATATTATAAAGTCAGATAATCAAGAAGATCTAGATGTTTGGGCTTTACCTAATGTGCAATCAAAGCCAACGCATGAGCAAGAAAGCCATACTAATGCCTTAGGTAAAAAAAGCAGCTGGCGTTACGAGCCACCAGAAGCAGAAATAGCAGAGCCAGAGCCCTTAACTGCAGAAGAAATAGAAGCAATAAGGCAAGCTGCCCATGATGAAGGTTTTGGTCAGGGTAAAGAAGAAGGTTTTGCCAAAGGCTATGAAGAAGGAAAGGCACAAGGTATTGAAGAAGGTACGGCTCAAGGGATCACAACGGGCACTGAGCAAGGCTTGGCTGCGGGCAAAGAAACCATTGATGCGTTAGGAGAAAACTGGAAAAACTTGATTGAGCAACTCGATAAACCCCTTGCCAGTGTTGAAAAAAATGTTGAAGAACAACTCTTAAATTTAGTGGTACAACTCACCGAAGCGGTCGTGTTACAAGAAGCGAAAATTAACCCTGACATTTTAATGGCGGCTATTAATAGTGGTATTAAATCCCTGCCGAGCAATGAAGCCAACACGCAAATTTATCTTAACCCTGATGATATTAAACAAGTTGAACAACAGTTTGGCGAGCAACACATAAAAGACAGCGGTTGGAAGCTATTACCCGCACCACAGTTAAGCCCCGGCAGTTGCCAAATAGAAAATAGCACTTCTAATATTGATTTACAGATGAAGTCCCGTCTTAAACAAGTTCTGGAATCGTTCTTGCAGGAAGCTTTACATCAATAGTAGTTTGACTTGTAGGCGGGAATTTATTCGCGCTATTGGTTTATTATATAAGGTTAATCATGGTAGACAGCTTACGCATTAGCGAACGATTAAAAAACAGTCAAAGCTTTATCCATCCATTTAAAGAGCCTGTTGCTGGTCGTTTAGTACGCGTTGTTGGTTTAACGTTAGAAGCTGTTGGCGTTAAAGCACATGTTGGTAGCCAATGCTTAGTTGAAACTGCCCATGGCGATTTACTTGCTGAAGTGGTAGGTTTTGCCCAAGAAATTACCTATTTAATGCCGGAAGAAAGCTTGCGTGGCGTTTTGCCCGGTGCAAGAGTATTGCCAGTATCGACCAAACTACAGTTACCACTGTCGATGAATTTACTTGGACGCGTTATTAATGGCGTTGGTAAACCACTTGATGGTAAAGGCCCCATCAGTATTGACGAAGATTACAAAATAGATAATAAACCAATCAACCCATTATCGCGACGCGCCATTACAGAGCCGCTTGATGTTGGTGTGCGTTCTATCAATAGCTTTAACACTGTCGGTAAAGGTCAACGTATGGGGCTTTTTGCAGGCTCAGGTGTTGGTAAAAGTGTACTCATGGGTATGATGACCCGTGGCACAACTGCTGATGTTATTGTTGTAGGTCTTGTGGGTGAGCGTGGCCGAGAAGTAAAAGAGTTTATTGAAGAAATATTAGGAGAAGAAGGGCGCGCGCGTTCTGTTGTTGTTGCAGCACCGGCTGATAATTCGCCGTTAATGCGCTTAAAAGGCTGTGAAAGCGCGGTACAAATTAGCGAATATTTTCGCGATCAAGGCATGAACGTGCTCTTGCTTTTAGATTCATTAACCCGTTATGCACAAGCACAACGTGAAATAGCGCTTGCTGTAGGTGAGCCACCAGCAACCAAAGGTTATCCACCTTCTGTGTTTTCAAAACTGCCACAACTGGTAGAACGTGCAGGTAATGGCGGTGAAGGACAAGGCTCAATTACCGCCTTTTATACGGTATTAACAGAAGGTGATGATTTGCAAGATCCCATTGCAGATGCGGCACGGGCAATTTTAGATGGTCATATTGTGCTCTCAAGAGAGCTTGCTGATGCTGGGCACTACCCCGCTGTAGATATTGAAGGCTCAATTTCTCGGGTTATGCCTATGGTAACAAGTGCCGAACATCAAAACCTTGCCCGTCAACTTAAACAAATTTACGCACTTTATCAGCAAAATAAAGATCTTATTTCTATTGGCGCTTATACCAAGGGCAATGATCCTAGAATAGATCAGGCGATAAACGTGCTGCCAGTGATTAATTTCTTTTTACAACAGCAAATACAAGAAATTATTCCGTATGAGCAAAGTATTCAGCAATTACAAGAAATTATTGCCGCAGCAACGGCTAATAGTCAGGCAAACCAGAATGTTCCTGCTTAACGTATAGATAAGGAAGTTTATTATGGCGGTAAATAACAACAAGCAACTTGAAACATTGTTAAAGTTTGAGCAAGGCAAAGAAGAGCAAGCAGCAAATAACTTACGTTCTGCTGAAAATGATTACCAGCAAAACCTAATTCGCCTGCAAAGCGTTTCAGACTATAGGTTAGAGTATATGTCGCGCTTGAACGAACGTTCTGTTCTTGGTTTAGATAGCGTTACCTATAACCATTATCACGCTTTCATTAGCAAATTAGATTATGCTTCAGAGCAAGTGAAAATTGCCATGCAGCAAGCTAAGGCTTTGGTAGCACAAAATAAAAGTTTATGGCTAAAACAAAGACAAAAAGTACAAGCAGTTGAAATGCTTGCCGACAAACGCGCGTTGGCTTTAGAAAAAATAGCTAATAAAAAAGAGCAAAGCATGTTTGATGAAATAGCCACACAACAGTTTTTACGCCGAAAGTCTCAAAATTAATTTTAGTGCCTATATAGATAACCCAGTTATTATTGTTTTCGTAGGCGGGAACTTGTTCGCGCTTGTATGAGCGCGATTAAACCCTTCTCTACGAGCAGAATATAATACTTTAATCTTCCATTACCTGAACGAACTGTATAGGCATGCTAATTTATCTGAGAACTAAAAAAAGTGAAAAATAGTAATTGGAATAGTTATTGCTTTAATTTAATTCAGCAGGGGAGAACTCTCCTAAATAGTATGCGAATTTTTATAGATTTTAGTCATTGGGATTATTATGCCACAACTTAACGTTTTACCTATTAATGTCTCGAAAAATGTCGAAGTAAAAGAAGAATCTTCGGTGTTGAGCACCTCATCATCGACTGATGGTTTTGCAAAATACCTCAATAAAAACAAAGGTGATAGCAGCCTTGGTAAACGAGAAGTCGATAATCAACTTGATGAAAATACAGTTAAGAAATTTCGTCCGCACGAAAGTGGCAAAGTGACCGAAAAACCAACTAAAAATAAAGAGGAACTTACTGCAACTGTTGAGGTGGTTGACTCGGCAAGTAATGCTCAAGAAGTTGCCGCTTCCGGCAAAAAAATAACCAGTGAGTCAGCTAAAGATAGCATTGGTGAAGATATTAAACTGCCAGATGAATCAGAGCTGTTAATGTCTTTTTTAGTCAAAGCAGATCAAACTTTAACGGGTGAAAGCTCTACCAACACTAACACTGCTTTAGAACTATCCGCAGAACAGCAAGCAAAGATAGAAGCACAATTATTGCTAAAACCAAGTGATTTAGTTGCTAACTTATCCGAAGTCGCTAAAGCATTAAAGCAAGATTCTGAACAACCACCACAGGCTCTGAGTGAACAAGCGTTATTAGCGAAAGCATTGCTAGGTACAGCTAAGGTAGCCGACGATTTAGAAAATAAAAATGCTCTAATCGAGGAAGGAAAAGATACTGCCTTAATAGACAAGTTATTAGCTAAAGAAAATGTTGATGAGTCAAATGTAGATAGTAATAAAAGCAAATTAGTTATTGATGAGATATTAGCTAGTAAAAACACCAAAGCGAGTGATAAAAACATCACAGAACAGCAGCTAAACTCAGCTAAGTTAAGTGTAGAAAATATTGTTAATAATGAAACAGGTGATAGTAAAAAATTAACAGCGCTAGAGCTAAAAACAAGCATTAAAAATGCGCTCAATAGTGAAGTTGTTGACAAAAAATTAACTACTGCTGATGAAACAAGTGACAAAATTTCGCTACAAACCCTTGATGCTAAATTGTTAACACCAGAAAGTGACAATAAGCCTGTAGCAAAAGAAATAAAGTTAGCGCCTACACCTACTAACAATACTCAGGTAAATATTAGCGCACAAACCCCGTTAGCTATAGAAAAGAATGTAAACGAACAAATAGCGCAATTAACCCAAAACAGTAGCGAAATAGCTAAGCAAGGCGCTGATTTGAATTCAATCATTGCTGGTACGCAAAATAGTAACGGCAAAAATTCACTCGGGACTAGCTTAGGTCAAACTACGGCACAAACATTAAGTGAGCAAAGTGTACAAGGTGACACCCTTGAATCTGACGAGCAAATAAAGGCAAAAACAACCGATACTTTGTTTGACCAAAGTAAAGAGTTTAACGTCGGTGAAAATAAAGATAGCAATAATAAAGTAGCGACTAAAACCACGTCAGAATTTTCAGTTAATAGTAACTTTATTGATGTTACGGGTCGTGCTACACAAGTTGCCCAGCAGATATCAGATCAACAAATCAACGATGTTTTTAATCCAACTGGCAGTTCAGAAGTATCGCAAAGTCAAAAAACTAATGCGCAATTACACCAAGAAACAATTTCTATTTTTAGAAAAGATTTTGCTGATTCAGTAAAAGATAAAGTTATGTTAATGATTTCGCAAAAATTACAGCAGTTTGATATTACCCTTGATCCACCAGAATTAGGCAATATGCAAGTTAGAGTTAACCTGCAAGGCGAACAAGCATCGGTTAATTTTGTAGTACAAAACCAGCAGGCGAAAGAAGCATTTGAACAAAATATGCATAAATTAAAAGAAATGCTGGCAGAGCAAGGTGTCGATGTTGGTGATGCAAATGTTGAGCAACAATCGCACCAAGCAGACTGCGATGATAATAATGAAGAAAAGTCAGATAGCAATCAACAGAGCCAGATGACAAATACTGCTGATGCAAACGATGTTGTAGCACATAACCTATCAGCAAAAATGATTAATTCTGCGACTACAGCAGTTGATTATTATGCTTAAATTTAAATTGTTGACTTAAATAGCAGAAAAAACAAACGAAATAACACCAAGTTGATGAAAACACATTGGCTAGAGAGGTATTCAACGATATAGTTGAATAACGCATACAAAGATAAAACGTTAAGGTGTCTCATGGCTGACGAAAAAGGTAAAGAAGCTGAATTAGAAATAGATGGCGGTGGCAAGAAGAAAAAGATGATGATCATCATTATTGCCGTTGTGGTATTACTTGCCGGTGGCGGTGGTTATTTCTTTTTTATGGGTGATGACAGTAGTGCTCCAGCAGAACAAACAAGCTCTGCAGGCAGCGATGACTCTTCAAGTGAAGGTGGTGCCAGTGATAGCGGTGCAGAAACACAAGGTGCTCAAGTAGGTACCGCGCTTTATGTGCCTATGCCAAGGCCATTTCGCTTTAATGTTCCAGGTGCTGCCAGAGATCGTTTTGTTGAAATTCGTGTGCAGTTATTGGTTCGAGGCAGTGAAAATGAAGAGAATGCCAAAATGAATATCCCATTAATTGAAAGCACCTTGTTAAACATTTTTTCACAAGGTAATGCCGATGATTTAGGAACGAGTGCTGGTAAAGAGTCATTAAAACAGCAGTCTTTAGCGGCGGTACAGTTAGTGATGAAAGATCTTGAAGGCAATAAAACGGTAGAGCAGGTATTATTTACCGGTTTTGTAATGCAGTAAATTTTTTGAGTAACCAATACTAAGTTAACAGTAAACAATCAAACGAGAAAGAGTATAGCGAGTGAGTGATTTATTATCCCAAGACGAAATTGATGCGCTCTTACACGGTGTTGATGATGTCGAAGAAGAGGAAATAGTTGAAGAGAGTGTCGACCATGCTGACGGCAGTGCGGACTATGACTTTTCTTCACAAGATCGCATCGTTCGTGGTCGTATGCCAACGTTGGAAATGGTTAACGAACGTTTTGCTCGCCACATGCGTATTAGTTTGTTTAACATGATGCGTCGCACCGCTGAAGTTTCAATAAACGGTATACAAATGATCAAGTTTGGTGAGTATATTCATACCTTGTTTGTTCCCACTAGTTTGAACATGGTGCGTTTTCGTCCATTAAAAGGCACTGGCCTTATTACCATGGAAGCGCGTTTAGTTTTTATTTTAGTAGATAACTTTTTTGGTGGTGATGGTCGCTATCACGCTAAAATTGAGGGGCGAGAGTTTACCCCGACCGAGCGTAGAATCATTCAAATGTTACTAAAATTAATTTTTGAAGATTATAAAGAAGCTTGGTCGCCAGTAATGGATGTTTCTTTTGAATATCTCGATTCTGAAGTGAACCCGTCAATGGCAAACATTGTTAGCCCAACCGAAGTGGTCGTGATTAGCTCTTTTCATATTGAACTTGATGGCGGTGGCGGCGATTTTCATGTCGCTTTGCCGTATTCAATGCTTGAGCCGATTCGTGAGCTACTTGATGCTGGTGTGCAAAGTGACAAAGAAGACACCGATATGCGTTGGTCAAAAGCACTTCGTGATGAAATTATGGATGTCCCTGTCGCTTTAAACACTAAATTTTTAGAAGTAGATATCCCCTTAAGTCAAATGATGGAACTACAAGCAGGCGATATTATTCCAATTGAAATGCCTGATCATATAACAGTGCTAATTGAAGATTTACCCACCTATCGCGCTAAGTTAGGTCGTAGTCGAGATAATGTAGCACTTAAAATTGAAGAAAAAATTAAGCGGCCTGAGTCAGTTAAATCTGAATTAACCATTTTAACTAAGGGCGGTAAACGCCTTGATAGTGATGCAGAATTAGAGCTGTTAGAAGACGATTTGTGATCTCCTTAATAAAGTAAAAATTTTAAAAGCATAAGTAAGAAATATTAAACGTAAAGAATTGAGGCAAGCGGTATGAGTAATGACAATGATGAAGATCTAAGTATGTGGGATGAGGCGTTAGATGAACAAGCCGAAGCCTCTGCCGAAGGATCTGATAAGGCTGAAGCAGTTGAGTTAGAAGAATTAACTGAAGAAAATGCGCCTATCACCGGAGAAGAAAAACGTAAACTTGATACCATATTAGATATTCCGGTAACTATTTCTATGGAAGTAGGGCGTAGTCATATTAGTATTCGAAACTTACTACAACTTAACCAAGGCTCGGTTGTTGAGCTTGACAGAGTTGCTGGTGAAGCGTTAGATGTTTTAGTTAATGGTACACTTATCGCTCACGGTGAAGTAGTTGTGGTAAATGACAAGTTTGGTATTCGTTTAACCGATGTTATTAGCCAAACTGAACGTATTAAAAAATTAAAGTAGCAACGATTAACGACTTAAAAATATGATTAAAGTTTTTGTTTTCATCGTCAGTATTTTAATGTGCATAAGTGCACCAGTATCTGTTGCTCAAGAAACTAGTGTAAGTAACGATATATCGCAAGTTGAGACTGCTCAGCTAGAAAGTAAACCCCTTGATAGCACACATTCAGACAACAAAGTTGCAGAAAGTGAACAATCAGGTAATAGCCAGCAAGACATCACCCAGAGTATAAACCAACCATTAGAAAAAACGCCACAAGTAGGTAAGCATGTTATGGCAAATGTGGATGCTAGTAGCATGATCTTATCGTTGATTATGGTATTAGCATTAATTTTTATCAGCGCTATTGTGTTGAAACGTTTTAATCTTAGTCAGCAAAATTCTAGTCAATTAAAAGTTATTGCCAGTTTATCTTTAGGTGCTAAAGAACGAGTTGTTGTGGTACAAATAGGCGAGCAACAGTTAGTGTTAGGTGTTTGCCCACAACAAATATCTTTACTGAAAAATTTAGACCAGCCTATTGATGTTCAAGTAGGAAAACCGCTAGCGTTACCTGGAAATGTATTGTCTTTTTTACAAAGAAACAGCCTTAAAACAAGCACTGACAATGATGTCTCAACTAATCAAAAACAACCGAAAGCATAAATAAGTCCTATGAAAAAAAATGTCTGCTTAATTTTATTCGCCTTATTAGCTTCCATGTTAAGTGTCAGCGTTTTAGCTGCTGAAGACTTGTCTATGTCAGCGTTAACACTAACAACTAATGCTGATGGCTCACAAGAATATGCGGTAACCTTGCAAATTCTGATGTTTATGACCGCGCTTAGTTTTATTCCTGCGGCTGTCATCATGATGACCTCGTTTACCCGTATTGTAGTAGTGATGGCAATACTACGACAAGCTTTTGGTTTACAACAAACCCCCTCTAATCAGGTCATTATTGGTTTAACTTTATTTATGACGCTATTTATTATGACGCCAGTTTATAATCAAATAGACGAAGCAGCGATACAACCTTATTTAGCCAAGCAATTAACCTCAGTAGAAGCCATTGATAAAGGTAAGGTGCCATTACGCGCTTTTATGCTTGAACAAACGCGATTAAAAGATTTAGATACCTTAGCCTCAATGGCAGGTCTTGAGGCGGTAAGCAAGCCAACTGACTTGCCAATGACGGTTATCATTCCCGCTTTTATTATCAGTGAGCTAAAAACAGCCTTTCAAATTGGCTTTATATTATTTATCCCCTTTTTAATCATTGATTTAGTGGTTGCCAGTATATTAATGGCGATGGGGATGATGATGTTATCGCCTATGATAGTTTCATTACCCTTTAAATTAATGTTATTTGTGTTAGTTGATGGCTGGAATTTAGTGATAGGTACTATTGCAACCAGTTATGGTTTAGGTAATTGAAGTTAAAAATTAAAAGTGACAAGTTAGATTAAGAGAAAATAAGATGGGACCAGAAGTCTTTGTAGACATATTAAAAGATGCGTTATTGCTAGTTATTTTACTAGTAAGTGCGGTGATCTTGCCCAGTTTGTTAGTTGGTTTAATGGTTGCTATTTTTCAGGCGGCAACGTCAATTAATGAACAAACCTTGAGTTTTCTACCTCGTCTTATTGTTACTTTACTCGCAATTGTCTACGGGGGGCACTGGGGCGTACAAAAGTTAATGGATTACACTTTCCGATTAATTGCTAGTATTCCAAACGTTGTTAGCTAATGGAATTCACCGAAGCTGTAGTTAACCAATATATTGCAGATTTTATTTTGCCATTTACCCGCATTGCGGCGCTAATCATGACCATGATTGGTTTTGGCGCTCGCACAATTCCTACCCGAATAAAGCTTTTTTTATCTGTTGCTGTTACTTTTGCGATCATGCCGGCAATTCCACCAACCCATGTTGAGCAACTCTTATCTTTTAGTACCTTTTTAGTAATTGGACAACAAATGCTTATTGGTATTACGTTAGGTTTTATTACTGTGATGGTGGTAAATACGTTCACTTTAGCGGGGCAAATTATTGCAATGCAATCAGGCTTGGGGTTTGCCTCATTAGTCGATCCCGCAAGTGGCATGAATGTACCAGCGGTAGGGCAATTTTTCTTGATACTTTCAACCTTACTGTTTTGGGTGATGGATGGTCATTTAGCTTACTTGCAGTTTATTGTGGCAAGTTTTGATTCTTTGCCTATTGGTAATGAACAATTGTCAAGCATTAAGTATAAAGAGGTGGTTTTATGGGGGAGCTGGATGTTTGCTACCGCTTTATCACTTGCCCTAGCACCTTTAACGGCAATGCTATTGATAAACTTTTCTTTTGGTATTATGACGCGAGCAGCGCCGCAACTAAATATTTTTGCTATCGGCTTTCCTATTACTATGATGGCGGGTTTATTAATTATGTGGTTGACCTTTGGTAACTTTTTAACCCACTTTGAACTGCAATGGCAACGAGCCCTTGATTTTAGCTGTTACCTTATTGACTGTAAGGGAACTTAATGGCTGAGTCAGACAGTGGTGAAAAAACAGAAGAGCCAACGGCAAAAAAACTCACCGATGCCCGAAAGAAAGGCCAAATAGCGCGCTCTAAAGATCTTGGTACTATGTTTGTACTTGTTGGTAGTGCTTTTGCCATGATGGTGATGGGAAATGCTTTAGTTGGCGCTTTATCAACAATTATGAAGCGTTTGTTTTCTTTAAATCGCAGAGAAACTATGGATGTAAATGCGCTAATGGGCGTTATTGCTGATACCGTAAGCGCAATTGCTTTTCCTCTTGCAGCAATTTTCATCATCATTATGATAGCTGCTTTTATTGGCAACACTATGCTCGGTGGTATGGCATTTTCTTGGGAAGCACTAGCACCCAAAGCCAGTCGTCTTTCTCCTCTTGAAGGTTTTAAACGCATGTTTGGCGTACAAGCGGCAGTTGAGCTATTAAAGTCTATTTTAAAGTTTTTTGTAGTCTTCTTTGTTGCTTTTACCTTACTTTCTGGGCTTTTTGAACAAATTCTAGGGCTCAGTTTAGAAGCCATTCCTCTTAACTTTGAACATGCGGTTACTATGTTGTTGTGGATGTTTTTAGCACTTGCTTTATCTATTGGTATTATTGTTGCAATTGATGCGCCATATCAGGTTTGGAATCATACTCGCCAATTAAAAATGACCAAGCAAGAAGTTAAAGATGAATTTAAAAGTACTGAAGGTAACCCTGAAATTAAAGGGCGTATTAAACAAACGCAATATGATATGTCACAACGACGAATGATGAACGATGTGCCAAATTCTGATGTAGTGATCACGAACCCAACTCATTACAGCGTTGCGTTAAAATATGATCCCAATGCCGGCGGAGCGCCAATTTTGGTTGCTAAAGGTTTAGATGAAATGGCTATGCACATTCGCACTATAGCCAAAGAAAATGGTGTTGAAATTATTCAGTCTGCGGCATTAGCGCGCTCGCTTTATTACACTGCTGATGTCAATAAAGATATTCCTGAAGAATTATATGCTGCAGTCGCTCAAGTACTAGCCTTTATTTTTCAGCTGAGTGAACACAAAAAAGGGCGCGCTAAAAGACCTATTCCTATTGCTAAAAATTTACCCATCCCAGAAGAATTTAAATACTAAAAGAAGCAACTAGTATAAACAGTAGCGATTTACGAATACCAGCATGTAAACTATGGTGTTTTCGTAACTCGACACTTAAAGCTTTTCTAACATACCTCTTTTTTTTCTGGTATAGCTTTTGCATTTTCATCACTAGCGTCAAAAATTTATCATTAAGAGCTAGCTGTATACATGCAATTAACCGCTTATTTTAATCAATTCGATAAGAAAAAACTCTCTCACCTTTCAGGTCTTGGTACACCATTATTAGTGATGGCAGCACTGGGTATGGTAATTTTACCCATGCCCGCTTGGCTGCTTGACGTATTATTTTCGTTTAATATTGCTTTATCTTTAGTAGTGCTATTAATCACGGTTTATACCTTAAAGCCATTAGAGTTTGGCTCATTCCCATCTGTTATTCTTATTGCTACCATTTTACGCCTTGCTCTTAACGTTGCTAGTACCCGAGTGGTTTTACTTGAAGGTCACGAAGGTACAGATGCTGCTGGTAAGGTAATTGAAGCGTTTGGCTCTGTAGTTATTGGCGGTAACTATGCTGTGGGTTTAGTAGTGTTTTTGATCTTAATTATTATCAATTTTGTTGTTGTTACTAAAGGTGCGGGCAGAATCGCTGAAGTAACCGCACGTTTTACCCTTGATGCTATGCCGGGTAAACAAATGGCCATTGATGCTGATTTAAATGCCGGTTTTATTAATGCCGATGAAGCAAGAGAACGTCGTATTGAAGTCACTAGTGAAGCTGACTTTTATGGTTCAATGGATGGTGCCAGTAAGTTTGTTAAAGGTGATGCTATTGCTGGCATATTAATTCTATTTATTAATATTATTGGCGGCTTAGTCATTGGTATGGTGCAGCATGATCTTACTTTTGATAGTGCCGTTGAAATTTATACCTTGCTAACAATTGGTGATGGCTTAGTTGCACAAATTCCCGGTTTATTGCTCTCTGTTGCTACAGCGATTGTTGTTACTCGTCAAAATACAGCGCAAGATATGGGCGATCAAGTCAGTAGCCAATTGGGTCAAGAAAAATCCCTTTATATTGCTGCGGGTGTTATGTTTTTTATTGGGGTTATTCCCGGTATGCCACATTTTGCTTTCTTACTGTTTGCAACAATAATTGGTGCAAGTGCCTACTTTGGTAGCAAGCATAAAGCGACGAAGGCAGTAGAATTAGAAAAAATCGCAGAAGAAGAGCAAGTACAAAACAAGCAAAAAGAAGATGAAATTAAAGAGCTTGATTGGGATGATGTTAATCATGTTGATGTTATTGGCTTAGAAATTGGTTATCGCTTAATTCCATTAGTTGATAAAGCGCAAGGCGGTGAGCTACTAAGTAGAATTAAAGGTGTACGAAAAAAACTTTCGCAAGAGTTTGGTTTTTTAGTGCCTGCGGTACATATTCGCGATAATTTAGATTTAGATCCAAACAGTTATCAAATATCACTAATGGGCGTAACTGTTGGCACGGCTGAAATTCGACATGATCAAGAGTTAGCCATAAACCCCGGACAGGTATTCGGCAAGTTAGATGGCGTACCAACGAAAGATCCTGCTTTTGGTTTAGATGCGGTTTGGATTAACCAAAACCAACGTGAACAAGCACAAACACTAGGTTATACCGTGGTAGATTCTGCTACTGTGCTAGCAACGCATTTAAGTCAAATACTAACCAATAATGCATCGCAGTTACTAGGCCATGAAGAAGTGCAAAACTTACTTGATATGTTGGCTAAAACTTATCCTAAACTCGTTGAGGGCTTTATTCCCGATACTCTAACACTTGGCACTGTGGTTAAAGTATTGCAAAGCTTGATGAATGAAGGTGTTGCTGTTCGTGATATGCGCTCTATTGTACAAACCCTTGTTGAATATGGTCCGAAAAGCCAAGACGCTGAAGTACTCACTGCTGCTGTTCGTATCAGCTTACGCAAATTTATTATACAAGACCTTGTTGGGGCTGATTTAGAAGTACCTGTCATAACCTTGGCGCCTGAGTTGGAACAAATGTTGCACCAGTCAATGCAGATGGCAGGTGATGATGGTGCAGGTATTGAACCTGGTTTAGCAGAGCGCTTACAAAAGTCATTAACCGATGGTGCTCAACAGCAAGAACTTGCTGGAGATACGCCAATATTATTAACATCAGGAATTTTACGAACAGTGTTAGCTAAATTTGTAAAATACACCATTCCGGGCTTAAGAGTAATTTCTTATCAAGAAATTCCTGATGATAAACAAATTAAAATTGTTAGTGCCATAGGGCAGTAAAATAGATTTAAGTAACAAGCAATAAAAGTATCGAATAAGAGAAGTAACTAGTAGTACTTAATCACTCGAAACTTATAGCTAGTAACTAATAAGGGGTTAACCGTGAAAATTAGACGTTTTGTTGGCAAAGATATGCGTGATGCATTAGCCCAAATAAAAGAAGAGTTAGGTGTAGATGCGGTTATTATGTCTAATAAAAAAATCCCTGAAGGTGTCGAATTAATGGCGGCAGTTGATTATAGCCAATCAGTTCCGCAAGCAAACAATGAAAATAAATCAAGCAATAACCCTTCACGAGAAGTATCAAATGATGTTGTTAATATTGGTAATTCATCTGTTGTCGCGCCTAGAGAATCACATCAGCAAAACATCCAAAGCAATGCTCAAAGCAGTGCCCAAAGTAATTTAGACGGCAGCGCTCCTGCAGACAGCCTTTCAGCATTACTTAATCGCCAAGTTCAACAGCATGAAACTGTCGAAAATACGAATGCGCCACAAACGGCGAATAAAGAAGAAAATATTGAAGAGCAGTTACGTAGTTTTACTGAAAGATTGCGTTATTCAAAGCCAGATGGAACAATTCCTGCGCCATTTGATTCACCGCAAACAGTTAATGCCAGTGTTGAAACACCAAACAGTGAATTTACTTCTCATGAAGCTGAACAAATGGCACAAAACATACAATCATCACCGGTCGAACAGCAGCATGGTGAGCATGTAAGTCAGCATGATTTTGATAAAATGCAACAAGAAATGGCCTCAATCAGACAATTACTTGAACATCAAGTTTCTGGCCTTATGTGGCAAGACATGGCGCAAAAAGATCCACAACGTGCGGTATTAGTTACTAGACTATTAACATTAGGCTTAAATGAACAAATAGCGGATCAAATTGCAGGTTATGTACCTACCGGATATCCTGAAGCTCAAGCATGGCAGCAAGCAACCAAACTTCTTAGCGAACAATTAAATACCACGCAAAATGATATCATTCATCGTGGCGGTGTAGTTGCTTTAGTTGGACCAACAGGGGTTGGTAAAACAACAACTATTGCTAAATTAGCGGCCCGCTTTGCACAAATACATGGGCATGAACAGGTGGCGTTAATATCAACGGACACTTTTCGAATCGCCGGTTTTGAACAACTTGCCACTTATGGGAAGATAATTGGTTGCCAAGTAAAACTAGCCAAAGATAGCCAAGCATTAGATTTGTTATTGCAACAGTTTTCTAAAAAGAAATTAATTTTAATTGATACTGCAGGTATGGGGCAAAGAGATATACGTTTAGCTGAAAATTTAGCTAATTTAGTTTCAACTGCTAGAGTTAGAATTAGAAATTATTTAGTACTTGCTGCAAATAGCCAACAACCAGTGATGCAAGAAAATGTAGATCGCTTTAAAAAAGTACCATTATCGGGTTGTATTTATACTAAACTTGATGAAAGCGTCAGTATTGGTGAAATAATTACAACTTCGATTCAAAATGGCTTGCCAATAGGTTATCTTACTGACGGGCAAAGAGTTCCCGAAGACATTAAAGTTGCAAATGCTGAGAAATTAGTTACGCTTGCAGATAAGATGGCAGCAAAATCAGCACAAAGTAATGTGGTGTATGCTCAAAAAACAGCGCGGTCAATACCTATAGCTCCAACCGTCGCACTGTAGATGTACTCTAATTGCAGTTTTCTTAATTGAAATACTCTTAGTTAAAGTAAGGCTATAATAAGAAATAATAGTGAAGTATAAATAAATGGCAGATCAAGCGAGCGGCTTAAGAAAAATGAAGGACTTAAAAAAAGTTAAAGTAATAGCAGTTTCGGGTGGTAAAGGTGGTGTTGGCAAAACCAACGTCTCATTAAATACAGCTATTGCTCTTGGGCAACAAGGTAAACGGGTATTGGTACTTGATGCCGACTTAGGTTTAGCCAATGTTGATGTAATGTTAGGTTTACGAGTAAAACGCAACCTTTCTCATGTATTGTCAGGTGAATGTGAGCTTGATGATATTATTATTACTGGTCCTAGTAATATCAAAATTATTCCTGCTACTTCTGGCTCGCAATCAATGGTTGATCTAACGCCATCTGAACATGCGGGCTTAATTCGCGCTTTTAGTGAAATGCAAACTCAGTTTGACGTACTTATTGTTGATACAGCTGCTGGTATTTCAGACATGGTGCTAAGTTTCACTCGCGCAGCACAAGATGTAATGCTGGTTGTTTGCGACGAGCCTACCTCAATAACTGATTGTTATGCCTTGATGAAACTGTTAAGCAGGGATCATGGTGTTTTCAAGTTTAAAGTTGTTGCTAATATGGTACGCAGCGCCAAAGAAGGCGATCAGCTTTTTGGCAAGTTAACAAAAGTTACCGATCGGTTTTTAGATGTAGCACTTGAACTTGTCGCTGTTATTCCTTTTGATGAAAATATCCGAAAATCAGTGAGAAAACAAAAAGCTATTATTGAAGCTTTCCCTGATTCACCAGCAGCCGTAGGGTTTAAAAATTTAGCGAAAAATGTCATTAGTTGGCCAATACCACACCAAGCCTCAGGGCACTTAGAATTTTTTATTGAGCAATTACTTGATTATTAAGCTTTAATTAGTCGCGTTATTTGTTAAAAACGAATGAAAAGAGAGTGATTTTTAGAATAATTAGGTGAGTATTTAAAGTGGTCAAAACTAAAGCCTATAATAATAGCATTGATAAAACAGTGTTGCTTGAACAACACACTGTTTTAGTTAAACGAATAGCTTATCATTTGTTGGCTAGATTGCCTGCAAGCGTTATTGTTGATGATTTAATCCAATCAGGCATGATTGGCTTATTTGAAGCTGCAAATAATTTTGATAGTAGCAAAGGTGCTAGCTTTGAAACCTTTGCTGGTATTCGTATTCGTGGTGCAATGTTAGATGAAATACGCCGTGGTGATTGGACTCCAAGATCAGTTCATAAAAATAGCCGTATGATTAGTGAGGCAATAAAACAATTAGAAGCTAAATTAGGCCGAGATGTTTCTGATATAGAAGTTGCTGAAAAACTTGATATTTCATTAAATGAGTACCATCATATATTAAGTGAGGTCAGTACAGGTAAAATACTTGGTATTGATGACCTAGGGGTAAGTGAAGATGCGCTCAAGTTTGATGATGCTTGTCATGGGGATGATCCATATCAAAGCATTGAGCATATTGCTTTTAAAAAAGGCCTTAGTGGGTGTATTAGCTCTTTACCTGAACGAGAAGCTTTAGTACTGTCTTTATATTATGATGAAGAATTAAATTTACGTGAAATTGGCCAAGTGCTTGATATAAGTGAGTCACGAGTTAGTCAAATTCATAGTCAAGCAATGCATAGGTTAAAAGCCCGTATGCAATCTTGGCAAAGTTGAGAATATATAGAGTAAAAAATAACTGTGTTAACCAATAAAATTTTTGAATGTTTCGCCGGAGGGTGCCTTGGATAAAAATATGAAAGTGCTTGTAGTTGATGATTTTTCAACCATGAGACGTATAGTGAAAAATTTGTTACGCGATTTAGGTTTCACAAACATTCAAGAAGCGGATGATGGCAGTACTGCCTTGCCAATGCTTCAGGGTGGTGATTTTGATTTCGTTGTCACAGATTGGAATATGCCGGGAATGCAAGGTATTGATTTATTAAAGGCAATACGTGCTGATTCAAGTTTAGCTCACATACCAGTTCTACTCATTACAGCGGAAGCTAAAAAAGAGCAAATTGTTATGGCTGCTCAAGCAGGTGTCAATGGTTATATTGTGAAACCATTTACAGCAGCAACGCTTAAAACTAAATTAGACAAAATTTTTGAACGTTTAGGTTAGTTTTATTTTGATTGGTAGAGCTTATAGGCTCACTAATAAAATTTAGTAATGCTTTGATTTAAGTATTAAGGACTTTGCATGAGTATGTCAATGATGGGTCGTGTTTCTTTGGAACAGGCTAAATCTTTGGTTGAATTTTTGGAAACTGATCAGCAAGAAGAAGCCGATGCGCTAATTGCTGAAATTCAAAATCCTATTAATTCAGAGTTATTTGCAGAAATAGGCAAGCTAACTCGTCAACTACATGATTCGTTAACAAATTTTAACCTTGATTCTAGGCTTAATGATTTAGCAACTGCTGAAATTCCTGATGCTAAAGAACGTTTGAATTATGTGATAACACGCACTGAAGAAGCGGCGAATAAAACCATGGATGCGGTCGAATCTATTTTTCCTGTTGTCGATAAAATTTCTGATCAAGTTCGTGCAGTCAACCCTGCATGGGCTAAATTGATGAATAATGAAATAGATTTAAAAGACTTTAAAAGTTTATGTGTCGATATAGATAGTTTACTCATTACAACAGGTAAAGAAACTGCAACTATACATAGTTTGATGACTGACGTATTAATGGCGCAAGATTTTCAGGATTTAACTGGTCAGGTTATTCGGAAAGTAATTGATTTAGTAAGAGAAGTTGAAGATAGTTTAATTAATATGTTAACTGCATTTGGTATTTCATCCGATGATGTTAAAGGAAGCGCAGCGCCTAAAGTTGGCGATAATCTAGTTGAAGGGCCAATAGTTAACACAGAAGATAGAGATGATGTTGTTGAAGATCAAGACGATGTTGATGATCTATTATCAAGTTTAGGGTTTTAACGGGAGTTAATGAATGTCATTTGAAGCAGATGAAGAAATTCTACAAGACTTTTTAGTCGAGGCAGGCGAAATACTTGAGTTGTTGTCGGAGCAATTGGTAGAGCTAGAAAATGATGTTGATAATGCCGACTTACTCAATGCAATATTTCGAGGTTTTCATACGGTAAAAGGTGGTGCTGGCTTTCTTGCTTTAAATGAACTTGTTGATGTATGTCACGGTGCAGAAAACATATTTGATTTGCTTCGTAATGGGCAACGATCTGTTAATGCTGAATTGATGGATACTATATTATCAGCTTTAGATACTGTTAATGATATGTTTGCGCTAGTACAAAGCAGAGAGCCACTGATTGCTGCAGATCCTGCATTATTAGCTGAATTACATCGTTTAAGTCAACCTGAAGGTGACGAGGTTGCGGCACCAGCGCCTGAAATTTCTGCTCCTGAACCTGAGCCGGTTGTAATTGCCCCTCAAGAGACAAGCTCTGATGCAACTGATGACATGAGCGAAGATGAGTTTGAACGTTTGCTTGATGAATTGCATGGTGGTGGTAGCCCATCTTCTGTTCCAGCCTCAGCTCAAACAGAGCCAGTTAATGATATTACAACAGATAGTGATGATATTTCTGATGATGAATTTGAATCCTTATTAGATGAACTTCACGGGCAAGGAGCATTTTCTGCTGATGTTAATAACCCCACTTCTGCTACTAGCGCTTCATCTGATGAAATAAACGATGCAGAGTTTGAAAGTTTACTTGATGAGTTGCATGGTAAGGGCAACGCCCCAAAAATAACGGAAGCACCGGCTGCCTCAGTTGCCGTGCCAAGTACACCAACACCTGCGGCTAAAGCTCCAGCAGAAAAGCCGAGCGCTAAAGCTCCGACTGCTACTCCTGCCAAAGCAGCTAAACCCGCAGCAAGTAAAAAACCGGCACAACCTTCAACTCCTCAAGGTGAAACTACAGTAAGAGTTGATACCAAACGACTTGATAAAATTATGAATATGGTTGGTGAGTTGGTACTGGTTAGAAACCGATTAACCAGCTTGGGTTTAACCTCTGATGATGAAGACTTAACCAAAGCTGTTTCTAATTTAGATGCGGTCACGACAGACTTGCAAGGCGCGGTTATGAAAACCCGTATGCAACCAATCAAAAAAGTGTTTGGACGCTTCCCTCGTGTTGTTCGAGATTTAGCTCGTAGCCTAAATAAAGATATTAAATTAGTACTCGAAGGCGAAGAAACCGATTTAGATAAAAACTTAGTTGAGGCATTAGCTGATCCTTTAGTGCATTTAGTTCGTAATTCTGTGGATCACGGTGTGGAAGAGCCAGACGTTCGTGAGTCAATGGGCAAACCTCGTCAAGGTACGGTTGTTTTGTCAGCTTCCCAAGAAGGCGATCATATTCTGTTAACCATTAAAGATGATGGCGCTGGTATGAACGCAGAAAAGTTAAAAGAAATAGCGATAGAACGCGGTGTACTTGATGCAGAAGCCGCAGCTAGAATGCCAGATAAAGAAGCTTTTAGTTTGATCTTTGCTCCAGGGTTTTCGACCAAAACTGAAATTTCTGAAGTGTCAGGTCGTGGTGTTGGTATGGATGTGGTTAAAACAAAAATCACTCAGCTAAACGGTACGGTCGATATTGACTCAGAAATGGGCATTGGCACCGTTTTAGAAATAAAAGTACCACTGACATTAGCTATTTTACCAACATTGATGGTGGTAGTTGGCGAGCAGACCTTTGCGTTAGCTCTTGCTGCGGTTAATGAGATATTCCATTTAGATTTAACCAATACTAACAGCGTTGATGGCCAGTTAACGATAATTGTTAGAGAAAAAGCGATTCCATTATTTTATTTAGATCAATGGTTAGTACGTGAATATGAAGATAAGCCTCGAGATAAAGGTCATGTTGTTATCGTGCAATTAGGTAACCAGCAAATTGCTTTTGTTGTTGACCGCTTAATCGGTCAAGAAGAAGTTGTTATAAAACCGCTTGATAGACTGTTACATGGTACTCCTGGAATGGCTGGTGCAACTATTACCAGTGATGGTGGCATAGCGCTCATCGTCGATATACCTAGTATGTTGAAATTTTATGCTAAAAAATCACCAGTACATAAAAAGTTGCGTTCATAAAAACTATAAAATAGAGGCAGTAAATGGCTTACAAGGTACTCGTTGTCGATGATTCAAGTTTTTTTAGACGACGAGTCACTGATATTTTAAATAAAGATCCTCAGTTAGATGTTATTGATGTTGCTGTTAATGGGCAAGAGGCTGTTGATAAAGCCATTTCATTAAAGCCCGATGTCATCACCATGGATATTGAAATGCCTGTTTTGAATGGCATTTCAGCTGTGAAAAAAATCATGGCACAGTCGCCAACGGCTATTTTAATGTTTTCATCACTGACCCATCAAGGTGCTAAATCTACCCTTGAAGCTTTAGAGGCAGGCGCTTTAGATTTTTTACCGAAAAAATTTAGTGAAATTGCACAAAATAGCGATGAAGCTGGCAGCTTATTACGACAACGTGTTGTGCAATTAGCGAAAAAAGGCGGCAGTAGCAGACGTTACTCACCAAGTTCTCGCTCGACAGTCAAAGGCAACACCGAAAGCAAAGCTGCCGTTACTACTCGTAAATCTATCGCGTCATCTCACTCCTCTGCGAATGCAAAAAAATCAGAAACTATTTTAAAATCTGCATCAGGTAAAAGTTATAGTTTATTGGCTATTGGTACTTCTACTGGCGGTCCTGTTGCGCTACAGAAAATTCTGACACAATTCCCACAAGATTTTCCATTGCCAATTATTATGATCCAACATATGCCGGCAACTTTTACGCACGCTTTTGCTAATAGATTAAACTCTTTGTGCAAAATCAATGTTAAGGAGGCTAGTGATGGCGATATTATTAAACCTGGATGTGCATATTTAGCACCAGGAGGTCGTCAAATGATAATTGCTGGTACAGAAAATGCACCAAAAATTAAAATAATTGATGATAATTCAGCAAAAATAACCTTTAAACCCAGCGTAGATGTAAGTTTTGGCTCTGCGGCTAAAATTTTCGGAGGTAATGTCTTGGGCGTAATTTTAACAGGTATGGGGGCTGATGGTAGAGAGGGGTCTCGTATGTTAAAAGCAAAAGGTGCGACCATTTGGGCACAAGACGAACAAAGCTGCGTTGTTTATGGTATGCCACAAGCCGTGACCGTGGCAGGTATATCACAGCTATCTTTGCCGCTTGAAAGTGTTGCAAGTTCAATTTTTAAGGAAATAAAACATGGATAGGCTCAGCATTGCTGGCCTATTTGTTGCAATTGTTGCTATATATCTAGGCTTTATTTTAGACGGCGGTTCAATCGCTGCATTATTTGAACTTCCTGCATTTATCATTGTTGTTGGTGGAACATTAGGCGCGGTAATGCTGCAGTCTTCAAGCAACCAGTTTAGACATGCTATATCCTTATTAAAATGGGTGTTTACTCCGCCGAAATATGATATTGAGGAAGGCATTGAAAAAATAGTCTTTTGGGCTGAAAAATCAAGGGAATCAGGGTATTTAGTTTTAGAAAATATTGCCCTTGATGAAGAAGATAGTTATACCCAGAAAGGCTTGAATTTATTAGTTGATGGGGCAGAAATTGACAACCTACGTGTCTCCCTTGAGCTAGATTTAGATATTTACCGCGAACACAACTTGCGTTCAGCCAATGTTTTTGAGTCTATGGGCGGTTATAGTCCAACAATAGGTATTTTAGGTGCTGTTCTAGGCTTAATTCATGCGATGAGTAATTTAACCGAGCCTGCTTTATTAGGGCAAGGCATTGCAACGGCATTTATAGCAACCATCTATGGCGTTGGATTTGCTAATTTAATTTATTTACCTATCGCAAATAAAATCCGAGAAATAATTCATCAACAAACCATGTACAGAGAGATGGTTTCAGAAGGGTTAGTCGCCATTGGTCATGGTGAAAACCCACATGCTATCGAAAATAAGTTATCAGCCTTTAGGTTAGAACAGTGAATCGTTTACGTAAAAGAAGACATAGCGTAGAGCACGACAATGTGCACCGGTGGTTAGTTTCTTATGCTGATTATATGACCTTACTTTTTGCTTTGTTTGTTGTGCTTTATGCAATGGCTATGGTCAATGAAGATCCTTTCGATACTATTACCCAGTCGGTAGGTACTGTTTTTCAGGCAAATAATGAACAGCCTAAAAATAAAGGTCATGGTGATGATATACTTACTGTTAATTCGAGCAAGTCAAACAAAAGGCTATATGGCAATGCCATCCTTGAAGATGCTGGCCCACAGTTATTAGATGGAGAGCAAACACTTTCAAATATTTCTGACGCGCAAGTTGGCTCCAACTTAACATCCTTAGAAAATGAATTGCATACAGCTTTATATGAATTGGTTGAGTCAGGTTATGCACAATTGAAAATTGATGGTGACTGGCTTGAGATTGAATTAAATAGCGGTTTACTTTTCCCTAGTGGCTCATCTTCTGCAACTAATTCAGCAACCAGTATTTTAAATATTATATATAATGTTATTGGGGAAGTTAGTAACTTTGTTCGCGTTAGAGGCTATACTGATAACCAAGCGATAAATACTGAAATTTTTTCATCAAATTGGGAGTTATCGGTTTATCGAGCAACTTCTATTTTACGAGTGCTAGAAGAATTAGGTGTTGACCCTGCACGTATGGCTATTGAAGGTTATGGGCAATATTACCCCACAGCTGAAAATACCACAGCGCAAGGTAGAGCAAAAAATAGAAAAGTAGTCATTGCCATCTCAAAATATGGTTTGGAAAAATCAAACCTATTACATACACCAACGATTAGTGTTAAAGATGTTGAAGCTATAACAAAGATCGTTGAACCAGGTGAAGAGTCTGGAGAAATTAAAATTATTCGTTTACCTGATGGTGGTATTCGAATAACAACTCGAAATGAAAATAAAGGCATTGTTGAAAATAATAATCAGCAAAGCAATGACAATAATTAAACTAATTAAGCGCAGTAGGAACATCTATTGGAAGTTTGGACAGTAGCAAATCAAAAAGGCGGGGTAGGTAAAACTACTACAACTATTGCTTTAGCTGGTTTATTAGCTGAGTGTGGAAAAAGGGTGCTATTAGTTGACACCGATCCTCATGCTTCGTTAAGTTATTATTTTGGTATTGAATCTGAAGATTTAGATTTGAGTGTGTATGATTTGTTTGTGCAGGTATCATCAAAAGAGCAAATTTTACAAAGCTTATGCCCAACAAAGTATAGTAATATTGATATATTGCCCGCCACCATGGGCTTAGCAACATTGGATCGCTCACTGGGTGCAAAAGGTGGTATGGGCTTAGTTTTGAAAAAAGCGATGCAAAAAGTGTCTCAAAGCTATGACTATGTATTGATGGATTGTCCGCCAATATTAGGTGTGCTTATGGTAAATGCGCTTGCGGCATCAGAGCGTATCATTGTGCCTGTGCAAACAGAATTTTTAGCATTGAAAGGTTTAGATCGTATGATTAAAACTATGGATATTATGCAACTAGAGCAGGATAAACCTTTTAAATATACTATAGTGCCAACAATGTTTGATAAGCGCACAAAGGCATCTATTTTAGCCTATCAACAATTGCAAGAAACATATCGAGATAAAGTCTGGCCAGGCGTTATTCCAGTAGACACCAATTTTAGAAATGCCAGTGTTGTGCAAAAAGTACCTTCTCATTATACAGCAAACTCTAGAGGTGTGTTTGCTTATAAAAGCTTATTAGATTATTTATTAAAACTACATTAAAAAGTACCAATTAAATGGCAAAACCATTAGCAGCAAGCAAAAAAGTAATGAAAAACTACCTGTCAGAATTACTGACAGATAACGAGATAGTGCCAGAAAGTTCTCAACTTGAACCTATTCAGAACACAAAAAGTAATACGATTGAAAATAAGCGTTTAGAAACATTGCTAAAAAGTGTTAATGCAGAACTTGAAATTAAGGAAACGGGTCTTGTTACTGAAAAAAGTATCAACGAACAAGATGAAAGCGAAAAAACAAGTTATATAGAGCCTTTAGTTACTCATAAAAGTAGTGGTGACTCGATTAATAAAACGCCAAAGGTTTATCGAGAAGGCGATTTTCAAGCTTTATTTTTCAATGTTGCTGGTTTGACTATTGCTGTACCGCTAATTGAACTGGGCGGTATACATAAAATAGAAAAAACTACCTCATTAATGGGAAAACCAGACTGGTTTAAAGGTGTAATGCTTTATCGTGATGAAAAAATAAATGTTGTCGATACTGCCTTGTGGGTAATGCCAGAAAAATATGACGAAAATATGAAAAGTTCGCTAAACTATCAATATGTTATTATGCTTAGTGAGAGTGAGTGGGGTTTAACCGCTGAAAATTTAGTAGATACTGTGGTTTTAAAGCAAGATGAAGTTAAGTGGTTAGATAATACAAGTAAGCGTCCTTGGCTAGCTGGCTTGGTAAAGGATAAAATGTGTGCCTTACTTGATGTAACAGCATTAATTCAATTACTTAATGATGGTAGCACAATCCATCAAGATGATAATACCCATGATACTTCATAATGCGAGTTTCAGGGCTGCTGAGCGATTCATGATCAAGGCGCATCTTTTATTAATGGTTGTTCCCTTAAAAATAGATGCAACGACGAGCATGATTTGCTCAGCAGCCCCGTAGGGCGAGTTTAAAAGGCATATATGCAGCGTTATTGATTTCGACAAGGGAACAACCATTCTCTTCAATCAATGCCTTGCCTCTAAGCCTTCTAATTCTCGCTGAATCCTGCATTTTGAGGTAACATGGGTATGCTAATGTAATAAGTAAGTGTGAAATAACAACAAATTTGAAGATTCATAAATAATTGAGAGGCAAGTGGTATGTCTGATGAAAGACGCAATTCCAGCGAAAAAAATGGTGAAAACGATGAAGTACTTCAATGGGTCACCTTCAAGTTAGAAAATGAAGTTTACGGCATTAATGTTATGCAAGTACAAGAGGTTTTACGTTATAGTGAAATAGCGCCCGTACCTGGAGCGCCTCTTTATGTGCTGGGTATTATCAATTTGCGCGGTAATGTTGTTACTGTTATTGATACTCGTTCTCGCTTTGGCCTAGAGCCATGTGATGTTACAGATAATACTCGCGTAGTAGTCATCGAATCTGAAAAGCAAGTGATTGGCATACTGGTAGATAGTGTTGCTGAAGTTGTTTATTTAAAAGCATCTGAAATAGACGACGCACCAAATGTTGGTAATGAAGAAAGCGCTCAATTCATTCAAGGTGTCTCTAACCGTGAAGGTGAATTACTGATTTTAGTCGACTTGGATAAATTATTATCTGATGATGAATGGGATGAATTAAAACAATTCTAATTTATTACTTTTGTTTGCCATTATTTTATTACTAAATTGCTAGGTTTATGTCTTTGTTAGCTGTACCTATTATTTCTGTTGTTGCGCTTATTGCGAGTACTTTGTGCCTTGTTATTCTTTTTATTATGATAACAAGGTATAAAGCTAAACTGGCTGTATATGAGTCTCAATATCAAGCGCAAGAGTTACTTGTTAATAATCTACAACTAAGCTGTGATAAGTTAACTTTAGATTTAAATAACTTGTCGATTCAACACGAACAATATCTCACAGAAAATACCCTTATTTCTAAACAACTTGAGCATAGAATCAAAACCCTGCACGCTCAAATTAATTCACAGCAAGATCTTATTTCACAATTACAAACGGATCAAGGTAGTGATAAATTTTATTCTCGCGCAATAAAGTTAGCAAAACAGGGAGCAAGTATTGATGAAATTATTGCTGAATGTGAATTACCTCACGCAGAGGTTGAAATGTTAGTTTCAGTTTACCAACAGAAAAATTAGCTATGGAAGATAGAGTATTTTCACCGTAGAAAAAACAAGGTAAACTAATGCCAAATTGCATATATTTATGCGTGAACATGGCAAGGATCTCAGCCCAAGTGAACTCTTCTTTTTCTAAATATTTTCGTATTCTCTTTTTATTATTTATTGTTATTCTCTCTGGTTGCAGCAGCACTCCCGCTGCTGAAGAAAGCATAGCTGATCCAAGAGACCCTCTTGAAGTAATTAATCGTCCTTTATGGACTTTTACATGGGACTATGCTGACAAGTACGTTGCTAAACCCGCATCTGAATTATACACCACTTATACCCCACCTTTTTTAAGAACAGGCTTGTATAACATGGCGTTAAACTTAAATGAACCCTCAAGCATAATTAATAACTTATTACAGTTAAAATTAGCGGCAGCGGCAAAAACAACTGGACGATTTGTTCTTAATTCAACGATAGGTTTATTAGGTTTTTATGATCCTGCGAGTGATTTTGGCTGGCATGCTGAGCAAGAAGAGTTTGGCGAAGTTTTAGGTAGTTATGGCATTAGTGATGGCCCTTATTTAGTTGTGCCAGTGTTAGGTCCAAGCTCTGTTAGAGAAGAAGTGGGAGATTATGTAGATCGCCTTTATTGGCCGTTAGTGTTATTTGATTTCTGGCCTAATGTTTTTCGACTAGGCATTATTGGTTTAGAAAAAAGAGCATCAATTCGCGATCAAGAGCAATTATTAATTGAGTCAACCGATCCATATGAATTTATTAAGAATGCATATTTTCAAAATATGAACTATCGTTTGTATGATGGTAGTCCTCCTATCGTTGTTGACGAAGATGAAGAAGCTGAAATAGATGCGTTATTAGAAGAGTTTGAAGATTTTGACTAAACCTTTTTCTGCAAAACTAATAAAGATGTACCGAAGTTAGGTGTAATTTGCTAGAATTGCGGCAATTTTTTACTGATACCTATTTGATAAACGCTTTCTAAAGGATAAGTAATGTAATCAATTGGTATAAATATTATTGGAAGTATATTGATGAATATTATTGAAGGTTCATTTGCAGCAAAAGGCAAGAAGTTTGCTATTGTTGTTTCGCGTTTTAACCACTTTATCGTTGACAGTTTATTAGAAGGTGCCATTGATGCCCTTAAGCGTCACGGCAATGTTGCTGATGACGACATAACGGTTATTCGAGTACCTGGCGCATATGAATTACCTTTAGCAGCAAAAAAAGTTGCCGCAAAAGGTAATCAAGATGCAATTATTGCTATTGGCGCAGTAATTCGAGGCGGTACGCCGCATTTCGATTTTGTTGCTGGTGAATGTAATAAAGGCTTAGCGCAAGTTTGTTTAGAGTCAGAAATCCCTGTTTCTTTTGGTGTCATCACTACCGACTCTATTGAACAAGCGATTGAGCGAGCAGGTACTAAAGCCGGAAACAAGGGAGCTGAAGCTGCTCTTGGGGCATTAGAAATGGTTAACGTTCTATCCCAAATTTAGGAAGTATATTGTGAAACCTTCTCCGAGAAGAAAAGCGCGCGAACTTGCTGTTCAAGCTGTTTATTCATGGCAACTGAGCCAAAATTCAGTTGCTGATATAGAAGTTAACTTTATCTCTGATAATAGTAAGCGTCGTTTTGAAATTGAATATTTTCAACAATTATTGCGTGGCGTCACCAATAATGTTGCTGAATTAGATGTTGCTATATCACCGCATGTTGATCGCCCTTTAGATGATATTGATCATGTAGAGAAAGCTATTTTACGTGTTGCTGTGTTTGAATTAAGCGATTGCCAAGATGTGCCTTACCGTGTAGTCATTAATGAGGCAATTGAGTTAGCTAAATCATTTGCTGCTGATGATAGCCATAAATTTATTAACGGTGTATTAGATAAAGCAGTAAAGTTAATTCGCCCACAAGATTAGCAAGTACTCTACTTGCAAGCATAAGCCTGTAAATTTATGAAAGAATTTGAACTAATAAAGCATTTTTTTACCGAACAAAACGTAAAAAGAAAAGATGTTCTGCTTGGTATTGGTGATGATTGTGCTGTTGTTTCAAGTGCAGAAAATCAAAGTATTGTGGTGACAACAGATACTTTAGTTGCCGGTGTTCATTTTCCTTTAGGTACATCGGCAAAAGCCATTGGTCATAAAGCGGTAGCCGTTAATTTATCTGATATTGCTGCAATGGGGGCAAAACCTAGCTGGATATCCCTCGCTATTACGTTACCAGAAGTAAATAACGAATGGCTGACAGAGTTTTGTTCAGGGGTTTTTGAGTTGTGTGAATATTACAATGTTCAACTTATTGGCGGTGATACCACGCAAGGTCCATTAAGTATAACAATAACGGCACAAGGGTTAACGCCAGAAGGAAAGTATCTCTCACGTTCTGGTGCTAAACCAGGCGATTGGTTATATGTTACTGGCGAACTCGGCGATGCCGCTTTAGCTTTGCAGCACCATAAAGAGTCGTTGATTATTGACAGTGATGCAGCCAAAGTAATTCAGCAAAAATTAGACTACCCAAAGCCTCGTGTGCTAGCGGGAGAAACATTGCGTGAATACGCTTCAGCAGCAATTGATATTTCAGATGGTTTACTGGCTGATTTAGGTCATATTTGTCAAGCTTCTAATGTTGGCGCTAATGTTGTTTTAGATGCTGTGCCATTATCAGATGCGATGAATAAATCTCAACTGTTTGAAGATGCTATTAATTTTGCTCTTAATGGTGGCGATGATTATGAATTACTGTTTACTGTCTCAGAGGATAACAAAGTCGGTATGGAAACAGCGCTTTCCCATGCTGGTGTTCCTATTGCTTGTATTGGACAAATGAATGCCTCTCAAACTATTTCAACAACATTAAATAATAAAGCAATACCTATTAATAATTCAGGTTTTCAGCATTTTACAACAAACGCTATCACTAATAAGTAGTTTTAATATTGCATTTCAATATATAACGTCAATAATTAACATCGATAAATCAGCCAATTAATACTTTTCATTATGATGAAACATTCACAGCCCAAGGTTGAATTTGACCTAAAACAACCGATACAGTTTTTAGCATTAGGTTTTGGTAGTGGCTTAGCACCCAAAGCACCTGGAACTTTTGGTACGTTAGCAGCAATACCCGTCTTTTTACTTTTAACGATGTTATCGCCATTATTCTATTTCTTCACGGTAATCTTGCTAAGTATTGCGGGCGTATATATTTGCGGTAAAGCTGCTGAAGCGGTCAATGTTCATGATCACCCCGCAATTGTTTGGGATGAATTTGTTGGATATTTTATCACAATGTTTATGGTGCCTTTAAGTTGGCAAAGTGTTGCTGTTGGTTTTATCTTGTTTCGATTATTTGATATTTTGAAACCTTGGCCAATCTCTTTTATTGATAAAAAAATGACAGGGGGCTTTGGTATAATGTTGGATGATATTCTTGCAGGAGCCTTTGCTTTAGTAATCATGCAGTTAATTTTTTAATCGTTTATTTCTTCTTTTCTTGACGTATATCAATAGTATTTTTTCAATTTTTAAGCTACTTTTATTAGTGTTGGAAAATAAAAAACGCTGAGTACTTGTTTTTTATTTTTCTACCCTCAGCTAATTATTAAGGCGTTGTTTTTAATAAGCACGTTTTAATTCTCAGCCCAAGTTCACGGCACTTGTTCAAAGTAACTGTTAAAAGGAATACTTATGAAAATAAATCTTTCTGGTCACCATGTAGAAATCACTGATTCAATCAAAGAACATATCGAGGAAAAATTTTCTAAAATCGCCAATCACTTTCCAACGCTAATAGCTTTAGATGCTATTATTTCTAAAGAACACAATAAACATCAAGTTGAATTAACGACAACATATGAAGGCGGGCGAATATCAACCAAGGGTGTTGATGACGTTATGTACCCAGCTATTGCCAGTGCCGCTAAAAAACTCGATGCCGCTTTAAAGCACCGAAAAGGGCAATTAAAAGCCAACTTGCATGCAAAACCACAGAGTACGGCACCTGAAATAGCCCATGAAAAAGTGCAAGAAATGAATTTGGCTTAAATTACCGATAAGTTTAAGTAGGAAATTTTAATCAAGCTAAAAGAGCTATTGAATTTAATTCATAGCTCTTTTTTTTATGTTCTCTTAAAGAAAAATGACTTTATTGTTAGCTTGATGTGTAATAATTAAAATTAAACGATATTAAAGCACCTTATTAAAAGTAGGAATTATAATATTCAATTCGCTTACTTGTTTTGTGATTCTTGCTCTTGTAGCGCTAATTTTTCTCGTTCAGCTTTAGAAATATAGCGAGGCTTATTACTTTTATGTAATTTAGCATTCGCTTTCTTTTGTTTCTTTTTCAAGGTTTCGTTGATCTTTTTTTTACGGTTCATTATTTATTCTGTTGTCTTAAATAGCTGAATAACTGATTTGCTGTTATTATGCGCGCAATTACTTTCCCTTGAAAGTTTTTATCGTTAATTTATAGCTAATATACACCTAAACGAACAACAGAGGCATACACCTTGAGCGCATCAACTAGTCATAACAAAGCAACATTAGCTTTTTCTTCTTTAAACATTCATCAAGATTTATTGAAAAATTTATCGACTCTCGGTTATCAAGAATTGACGCCTATTCAAGCAATGAGTTTGCCTGAAATGTTAGCAGGTAAAGATGTTATTGCTCAAGGTAAAACGGGGTCAGGAAAAACTGCTGCTTTTGGTTTAGCATTACTTGAAAAGCTGAAAGTAAAACGTTTTCGGGTTCAGTCTATGGTGTTGTGTCCAACGCGAGAATTGGCTGATCAAGTAGCTAAAGAAATTCGCAAGCTTGCTCGAGCAGTACATAACATTAAAGTGTTAACTTTATGTGGAGGTACTCCTTTTGGCCCGCAAATTGGCTCGTTAGAGCATGGTGCTCATATCATTGTTGGCACGCCGGGAAGAATTGAAGAGCATGTAATTAAAGGCACACTTAAATTAGAAGACTTAAATTTACTGATTCTTGATGAAGCCGATCGCATGTTAGAGATGGGTTTTGAGGCAGCGCTTGATAATATTATTGAGCGTACCCCATTAGCACGTCAAACCTTGCTATTTAGTGCTACTTTTCCAAAACAAATACAAGCTATAAGTGAAAGCATAATGACCGAACCTGTCATGGTAAAGGTTAGCGCAAGTGAGGATCAATCTAATATTAGTCAGCAGTTTTATCATGTTGACAATGATGAAGAACGATTTGAAGCATTGCGCTTATTACTACTTGCAAACCCAGTTGAATCAAGCGTAATTTTTTGTAATACCAAAAAAGAAACTCAAGCAGTTTGTAATCGTTTGCATGACGATGGTTTTAGCGTGTTAGCTTTACATGGTGATTTAGAGCAAAGGGATAGAGACCAAACATTATTACGGTTTGCCAATAAAAGCGTTACTATTTTGGTTGCAACTGATGTTGCTGCGCGAGGCTTGGATATCGACTCTCTTGAATTAGTGGTTAATTACCATATTGCCCATGACAGCGAAGTGCACATTCATCGTATTGGTCGCACCGGACGTGCAGGGGCGAAAGGTTTGGCAATCTCTTTATTTAGCGATAAAGAAGCTTATAAAGTAGGTTTGATAGAAGATGTTATCGAGCAAACCATAACACCTGAACTGTTACCGTCTGCTGATGTGTTAAATAATGTTAGACCGCAAGCTAAAATGTCAACCATACAGATTGATGGCGGCAAAAAACAAAAAGTTCGTCCGGGTGATATTTTGGGCGCATTAACATCAAAAAGCGTTGGTGCTAACAAGGGCGGCGTCGAAATTAGCGGTAATGACGTTGGTAAAATTAATGTGTTAGACAGTAAAGCCTATGTTGCGGTAAATAAAAAAGTATTAAAAACAGCCTTAAGAAAGCTTACTAATGGCAAGATGAAAGGTCGAAGCTTTAAAATACGTCACTTAACCATGTAAACATAACACTCTCAGTCGTTTGTATTTTGCTTAATCAATATAATCAATTAATTCAACAAAAGTGCTTTGTGAAGACAAAGCACAGCATAGTGCTGTTTCTGCTTTAACTGATTATCTTAGAGCTTTACCAAAGGCAGCAGCTTAGCTTTGAATTTAGGCGCTGTCAGTCTCACCTTTTTGAAATGAAAACTGGTACATCAAATGATAATTAACCAATAGTTAGTCTTTCTAACTAATAATTATTATATTTACAAAACATTAAGAAACCCTTATTTTTTATCCCATTGATAAATAAGGAGTAATTATTGGCATCGCTTTTGTAATACTTTTACTAATTGAAATACTCAGTGTGAATTATTTAAAAGGGTCACTATTATGACAAACAAAGCTATATTTACTAAATTACCAAAAACACTTATTGCAGTAACGTTACTTTCAGTATTCATATCAAAATCACTTTATGCTCATGATTCGTGCAATGTAGACTTAGAAGCAGGTATTACTATTAATGAATCGTCGATTGAATTTTTTGATCCTGATAAAAAGCAGCAACCTCTATACATAATTGATAGCTATAATAACTTAATTGTTGATGGTGATACTGTCGCTTTAGATAATAACCAACAAGCACTAGTTACCCAGTATTCTTCAAATATTAAAGCAATTGTTCCAAAGGTTAGGGGAATTGCGCTAGAAGGTGTTGATCTTGCTCTAGAAGGAGTGAATTTAGCGTTTAATGAATTACTAGGAGAAGGTAATGATCTCGGTGCAGACTTAACCCAAGAATTATCATCACTTAAAGAAGAGGTTTCAACACGTTTTACTATTGAAAATGGCTTTACCGTTGGTGAAAATGGTCTAGATGATGACGAGTTACTCGGTGAAGAGTTTGAGCAACGTATTGAATCAGCAGTAGAAAAAGCTGTGATGGGTTCAATGGGGAGTTTACTGGTCGCACTAGGACAAGAAATGATGTTCTCAGGTGGCGATACCGATGCTTTTGAAACTCGTATGGAAAGTTTTGGTGAAAATATTGAACATGAAATGGAATCAAGAGCTGAAAAAATAGAGCAGAAAGCCAATCTTTTATGCCTAGACGTTGTTAAAATTGATCAAATTGAAGAACAACTAAAAGCAAGTATTGAGCCGTTAGAAAATATTAATGTGATAACTGTTGACTATTCAACGGCCCATGATAAAAGCGATCAGCGTTCAATGTAACAGAAATTCAATCGAATTCATTTAACGGCTTATTTTTCAGCGGATTTTTTTTAAGCAAAGTATTCTCGTTTATCCGTTAATAAATACATTGAGAGGCTCAGTAATGTTACTATTGCTGAGCCTTTTTATTTTTATTTAACGATACATGCACGCTGTTCACCGATTACATCAATTTAGAAAAAGCTTGAGTACAACAATCTATAAGGCAAGAGGGCAGCGAGTAAAGCGCTGTGAGTTATGCCGCCTGGCAGAAGAGTATTGTATTTGCGCCATTTCACCACAGAAAAACTCAGTTAAAACTAATGTTGGTTTTTTGCTCTTAATGTATGACACAGAAGTACTAAAACCGAGTAATACTGGTAAACTTATTGCGGATTTAATCCCAGATACCTTTGCATTTTTGTGGTCTCGCACAACTAAAAATGATGAGTTGCTTGCTGTGCTTAATGATCAAAAATGGCAGCCTTTTGTCGTTTTCCCAAAGGAATATGCAGATGAAAATCGTGAAGTTCATAGTAGAAAAATAGTTTGTGATACCGGCAAAAGGCCATTATTTATTATGCTTGATGGTAGTTGGCGTGAAGCGAAGAAAATGTTTCGTAAAAGCCCTTATTTAGATAAGTTTCCGCTAGTTTCTTTCGATCCCCAAACATTGCTTAATGATGAAATCACTGCCAAAAATCAATTCGTCGCTGAAAACAAACGCTCACCCGTAGGCGAAAACTCACGTTATACGGTGAGAAAAACAGCCTTAGAGCATCAGTTTTCCACCGCAGAAGTTGCCGCTCGGGTACTTGAAATGTCTGGTGAAAAGCACAATGGTCACTTACTTGATTTATGGTTTGATGTGTTTAATTATCAATATCAAAAAAGTGTTTGTCAGCGCAATAAAGGCAATATTGATGCGCTAGAAAACTATCAAGAATTTTTAAATAAAAAACGTGATTAAAAGTTGCTTCTTATTGTTTATGTAGGCGGGAACTTGTTCGCGCTGTCATTAGCGAGAACAAGTTCCCACCTACAAGTTTTATTTCATACTTATCGTGGTATGAATATCAGTGCCATCTTGATGATCAGGTTCAAACCAGCGAGCGGTAACTGACTTAGTATAAGTCCAAAAACTGATCACTTGTTTACCGTTAGGGCCTAAGTCACCTAGTTTAGACCCGCGGGAACCAGTGAAACTAAAATAAGCTACAGGTACTGGAATAGGTACATTAATTCCAACTTGACCTACATCGATATCATTTTCAAATTTTCTCGCATTCCAACCTGAAGAGGTAAAGAGTGACGTACCATTACCATTTGGGTTTGCATTAATAATTTCTATTGCTTCATCTAATGTTTCTGCTTCTAATACGCATAGCGCAGGGCCAAAAATTTCTTGAGTGTAAATATCCATGTCAGTAGTTACGTTAGTAAACAATGTTGGACCGACAAAATTACCATTAGGGTAACCGTCAACATGGCAATCTCTACCGTCCACTAATAGTGTCGCGCCTTGTTCAACACCAGAATCTAATAAACTAATAATACGTGCTTTCGCTTGAGGAGAAACTACAGGGCCTAAATCTGCATCACGCTGCGTACCGGGGCCTACTTTCATTTGCTTGGCACGTTCAACAATTTCAGGTAACCAATTACGGGTTTCACCAACTAAAATCGTCACAGGGTTTGCCATACAGCGTTGACCTGCGGCGCCAAAGGCTGAGCCTAATAAGTCATTTATCGCTCTATCTTTATTAGCATCAGGCATAATTACCATGTGATTTTTTGCGCCCATCATAGACTGTGCGCGTTTACCATGTTTACTTGCATGGTTGTAAACATGCGTGCCAACGCCAGTTGAACCAATAAAAGAAACGGCTTTTACGGCATCAGCTTCTATTAATTGATTAACCACATCAGCGCCACCGTGAACAACATTTAAAACACCTGCAGGAATGCCGGCTTTAAGTGCTAATTCAACTAGTAAAATAGTTGATGAAGGATCTTGCTCAGACGGTTTTAAAACGAAAGTATTGCCACACGCAATGGCTGGCGGGAACATAAAAGACGGTAACATTAACGGAAAGTTAAAGGCTGTAATACCAACACCCACACCTAATGGTTTGTTAATGGTGTATGTGTCTACGCCGGTAGCGGCATTATTAGCCATATCGCCTAATTGTAAACGTGTAATAGAGCAAGCATTTTCAATAGCTTCTAATGAACGTCCAACTTCACCCTCTGCATCAGGTAAAGTTTTACCATGCTCTAACGTTACTAATTCAGCTAACTCTTGAGTATGTTCTCTAACCAATTGTTGAAAAGTTAACATAATGCGCATACGGTTGGTTAAAGAAACTTTTGACCAAGTTTTAAATGCATTAGCAGCACTTGCAACAGCAGCATCAACTTCTGCCTTTGTTGCCATAGGTACACGAGCAACAACTTCTTGAGTTGCCGGGTTGAGGACATCTAACCAAGTATCGGTAGTTGAGCGGACTTTTTCGCCATTGATGATCAGTGGAATTTCTTTAATAGTCATAATACGCCTTAATATGGGAAGGATTTAATGGCTACTAAAATAGTCTTTTAATAATAATTGAGCAATACGCAAAAGTGCAATGCTAATTGTGATTTTGCAAGCAAGATTGTAAAGTGCTATTCTCGCTAGATGAATTGGGATGATATAAAGCTATTTTTAGAAGTAGCACGTAGCGAACGTTTGTCAATTGCCGCCAAGCGACTAGCAGTTGATGCCTCAACATTATCGCGTCGGTTACATAAGCTTGAAGAAAGCTTAGCAACCAAACTTTTTGAGCGTACTGTTGACGGTCATGTGCTAACACCTGATGGCACATCGTTATTACAATATGCTCGGCGAATGGAGCTTGATGCCAGCCAAGCATTTATTAATATTAAAGAAAACAAAGTATTAAATTGTGGTCGAGTACGCATAGGTGTAACTGAGGCATTTGGTAACTTCTTTATCGCGCCTAACTTAACTGAGCTAAAACAAGCATTTCCCAATATCCAAATAGAGCTAGTTCACTTTGCTCGAGATGTAAAAATCAGTCGAAATGAAGCTGATATTGCTATTGCCGTAGAAAAACCTAAAAACACCTCAACGATTATTGCGAAACTTTGCGACTATCAGTTGCAATTATACGGTCATGCAAGCTATCTTAAAGAACTAGAGGATGAAATTGTTATTAGCCAGCTAGATAAATATCAATGGGTAAGTTATGTTGATAATCTGTTATTTACTGAGCAATTATCGTATATAAAAGAGTTGAGTGTAGAATTTTGCGCGACTATTAAACCTAGCTTTCAAAGTACGAGTATTACCAGTCAATATAGTGCAATAAAAAGTGGTTTAGGTATTGGTATTTTGCCTTGCTTTTTAGCTGAGCAAGATGATAGCTTAGTTAAGCTCTGCGCTAATGAAATTAAGTTGGTACGCAGTTTTTACTTAGTAACGCATCCTGAAAGTAAACGCTTATCTCAGGTCGAGTCAGTGTGGCAATACCTGAAAAGCTTAGCAAAGCAAAAAAAGCAATTGCTCATTCCTGATTAAACAAAATAATTATGGTTAAAGGCAAACTTTAGCAGAAACCAATTTAAACATAGGTGAACATGGACAACTCAAATCAGCTATTAGAAGAAAGTGCTCAAGCTAATTCAAATAAAGCTTCTTGGCCCTTAATCGCTTTTATTATAGTCGTAGTGATTGCTATAGGTATTGCATGGCAATTTACTGGCAGCAAACCTGAACCTGAACCTGTAGCTGTTAAAAAACCAATTCCTGCACCTGTCGTTGAACCAGAGCCTATAGCCGAGGTGGTTATTCCTGAGCCCGTTGTAGAAGAAGCTGTAATTGAGGAAGTGATAGAAGTTGAAGAAAACCCGCTGCCTTCTTTGAATGAAAGTGATGATTGGCTAAAACTAAAATTGCCTGAAATTACTTGGCGTAAAGAGTTATTAAAACTTATTGTCGATGAGGATATGATCCGCCGCTTTGTCGTTTTTACTGACAACTTTGCTCAAGGCATTGTTGCTTATGAACATAGCCCATTTGTTTTACCTACCATTAAGTTTGCACCTGAAAATGACAGTGTAAATTTTCAATCAATACCGCAAAGTACAAACCAAGACTCTTCACAGGCTTCATTACAAGCAAAGCAAAATGTTTGGCAGTGGAATGAGGCTTCAAGCAAACGGTTTGAGTTATATATTGACTTGTTACGTTCAATGGACAGTGAAAGCTTAGTACTTTGGTACGTTGAAGTAAAACCTTTAATTGACGAAGCGTACCAAGAGCTTGGTTATGAAGATGATTTCACTAACACTCTTCAAGATGCCATTACACGTGTGTTAGATATGGAGTTACCTAAGTCCTCTAAAGCACTAATACAGCCGAGCGTTATGTATAAGTTTGCCAATCCAAAACTAGAAGCATTACCTGATGCTGATAAATTACTGCTCCGTTTAGGCAAAGATAATTTACTAGTAATGAAGTCAGTTTTACTAGAGTTACATGAAAAATTAGCTCAACAAGAAAATGGTGTGCGTTAACGCTGATAGCTAATGTGGTAGTAAAGCGCAATAGCAACTTTAGCGCTCAGTAACTAAAAGTTGTTCAAAAAAAAGCCATGTGGTGTGGTCAGCAAAGAAATTAGCTAACTAGTGCTTGCATCAATTGAATTGATTAGCGATAATTCGCGGCGTTAACCAATAGGCGTTATTTAGCCGATTTGGTTATGTTCATTATGGTGACCCTTTTGGTCCTCTCGCAATGATACTCTGTGAACTCGGCCAGGTCCGGAAGGAAGCAACCGCAGCAGACGACTCATGTGCCGAGATGTGGCTATTAGGGTTGCCACCCAATCTTCAAAACTCCTCTTGAAACCCGTAATACCGTTAATTTTAACAGGTTCATAATCATAAAATAGTTACACATTATAGTTCTAATTTAGGTACACATTTTGACTTGCTGCTTCAACTGATAGATGTTATTAGCACTCAAGAGTGAATAACACCTCAGGAATAAATTGTTACTTAGGCTGAATATCACAAGGTGTCGTCATTCTTGTTTCATCTGTAATCGTTGGATTGGTTCCATGCCACATATAACTTGGAAAAAATACACCATCACCTTCTTGAGGGCAATGTTCAACAGCCTTATACTCTCGTTCACCTAGCTCTAAAGATGTTTCACCAAAATGTACCCAACCAGATTTTTTAACATCATTGGGCTTAATGCTTTCAGGAATACTAATGTAGGTTGGCCCAGATAACCAACCTTCGGGGTGAAGGTGATTAGTGTGATAGCCTTTCTTATTTAATAATACAGACCAACAACCAGATATACTAAACTCATTTTTAATTCGACCAAGAAAAGGGTGAGTTGGATCAGAGGGTAAATTGTTTATGTATTTTTGTGCATTATTAAAAATAGCGGTTTTTAACTGCTGTATTATTGGTGCTGAATTGAGTAATAGGTTTCCAGATGTTTGACTTCCTCCCATAACACTTTGATCTAATGGTTGCTGTGTTGAGTTGTGCAGATTAACTAAGAATACTTTTAACTCTGAAATAAAGTGCTCTAAATTGTCATAGTTATCAGGTGGGGCTATTTTTTGCACTACAACAAAGTCATCATAATTATTTAACCACTGTTCACGTTCATCTTTTAAAAGACGCCAGCAAATACCCTTGTAGCCCCATATCTCCTGATTTAAAGGTGATATCTCCAGAGCAAAATCTAAATGCTTTAGAGCGTCTATATACTCCCTCTGACGAATTAAAATATTTGCCATATCAATACGGTATCGTACATTGTTTGGCTCAGTTTTCAGTGCCTTATCAATAAGTTTAAAAGAATCATTTTGGTTAATTTTCTCTTTTATATAAATAGTTGCTAATGCGTGGCAAAAATTTGCTTGTTCACCGTGGCATTTTATCGCGCTTTTTAATACTTCTGTGGCCTCGGCTAGTCTTTTAGATAAAATCAGTTGGGCGGCATGAGAAAAACACATTGACTCAGATGGCTGTTGGTTTTCTTTCATGTACAGGTTGTAACTTTGCAAAAAATCGTTTTTTTGAGAATTTTCCCAGTACAAGTTATTAATTGCCTCATGTGCCATAACATAATTTGGGCGAAGTTTAATTGCCTGTTTAAGTGCTTTCTCTGCTTGTTTGATGTCGGCTAAATCGTAATATGCGCAGCCTAAATTAAAGTGAAATTCAGGAATGTTTGCCCCCGCAGACATAACTTTATGATAACAACTGACCGATTTTTCGGGTTTACCCATTATTCGGTAAGTTACCCCTAAGTTATGCCAAGCATAAAAGTCTAGTGGGCTAGCCGTTATGGCATTATTAAATGCGCTTATAGCCTCTTCATATTGTTCGAGGTTTTTATAAGCATTACCTAAAACGTTATGAAATTGTGCGAGCTTATCATTAAGCAATATTGCTTTGTTTATTATGGTGATCGCTAATTTATATTTGCCGAGTTGATTTAATGTTAAAGCCCAATTATACAAAGCATCTAAATTGTTTGAATTTAATTTATGCGCTTTTTCATAATTAACTACCGCAGATTCTGCTCTATTTGTTTGTGCATAAAAGTTAGCAAAATTCAAAAAAAAGTTTGCTTGTGTAGAATTTTTAGTTGAGGCGATGAAATATTTTTCAGCTTCTGAGTATTGTTGTTTCTGTTTGTATATGAGCGCAAGTATATGAAGAGCATCTTTTTGCGTTGATATTGAACTTAGCACTTTGCGGCAAAGTAACTCGGCAGAAGATAAATCTCCCGATTGAAAAAAAGCCATTGCTTGCTGAAGTTGTCCATGAGTGTTTGACATTTGCCTAATCCTGAAAGTAATGAAAAGCAATTAATACAACCGAGTTAAATATATTCAATATTTAGTTTATATTTTTGTTAAATGTGTATTAAATTTGTTACCATCTGTTGAAAATTAACAATATACAATAAAAGTAAACATTTATTAAAAACAATAATATATCAAGGACGTAATATGCAATCCCTAAAGCTTTTTATTTATCACTTCTGTTTAGCGTAAATTCTTATGCAGACTGGATCCCTTTTGAATTTGTAAACAACCAAATAACTATTGGTGTGGAAATTAATGGCATACCTGTCAAAGCTATTCTTGATAGTGGTGCCAATATTAATATGATTAATCGCGCTTTTGTAGCTAAGCATGGTCATAACTTCAAAAAACAGACAAAATACGAGTGAAGGGTATTCATAGCAGCTCTTACGTTCAATTATACAATAATATCCCTGTAAAAATGTTTGGCGGGGATTTTGATTTAGATGATGTTGCGGAAGGTGAGTTAGGTAATTCAACATTACTATTAGGCTCGGTATTTTTTTCCAATGTTATTGTGCAGATAGATTTTCCAAATTCTAGACTGCAGTTATTCCCTAAAAGTGCTGTGGATATGGATAAGTATCAAAATGTGCCAATGAAAAGGGTGAGAAGTAGCGGCTTGCCAGCAATTCAAGTAAAAATTAACGGTAAGAAAGTTTGGTTGCTTTTTGATACTGGTAATAGCGGTGCTATCTACTTAAAAAGAAGTGTGGCAACAAGTGAAGGCTGGTTAACCGCAGATACACAAATAGACCAAAGTAAGGTTCTTGGGCTATCAAAGTCTGCTGATGTTGATATGTTTAAAGTAGAGTCTTTGAAGATAGGTCCATACGAGCTAGAATCTGTGCCCATTCAAGTACCAGTTGAGGGTGAACATACTAATGTTGGTAAAAGTAAAAGAGAAACTTCTACGGCAAATAATAGCAGAATAAGCCGCGGAATAAAGACTAAAGGTGTAATGGGTTTTGACGTATTAAAGCACTTTATTGTTACTGTAGATTTAGACGATTATCAACTTCATATTGTTACCCCCTAATTTTAAAATATAAAAGTATTGCTGTTGCCTATGAATTTTTAATAAAAGTGATTATCATCAATTCATCTTTTTATAGTTTGTTTCGATGATAGTTTATTAATAGCTGGAGCAATTTTATCAAGCGTTTAGAAAAATTCAAAAATAAAGCAGGTGAATTGTTAAGCCGAGGCCTTGATCAACATATCAATTTAGCGGTAACAGGCCTTAGCAGAAGTGGTAAAACTGCATTTATTACGTCTCTTGTTAACCAGCTTATTAATGAAGGTAATGGCAGTAAGCTTAGTTTTTTTGATCCCGTTCATCACGGTAATTTTATTGCGGCAAAAAGAGTTGCACAAAAAAATTTATCAATTCCGCGCTTTGATTATGATAAAGCGCTGATGTCGCTCACAAATGAACCCCCAAGTTGGCCTGAGCCAACTCATGGTATAAGTGAATTGCGCCTTGCTATTCGTTACCAACCGAAAAATTCATTATTAAAATATGCTGCGGATATGGCAACGTTAACTCTTGATATTACCGACTACCCCGGTGAGTGGTTGCTCGATTTACCTATGTTAAAGCAAACTTATGAGCAATGGTCAGAGCAAACACAAGCATTATTAACCACAAAACCTCGGGATGAGTATGCAAAATCATTTTTAGCGAAAGTTGCTAATATAGATCCCTTTGCTGTTGCAGACGAAGAGTTACTAGCCGAACTAGCTAAAGAATATACTGAATTACTGCATACTTTTCGTTATAAATTAGGGCTAAGTGTTATTCAGCCTGGGCGCTTTATTTTGCCTGCTGAACTTGCGGGAGCGCCTATATTAGAGTTTTTCCCCTTTCCCAACTTAACTGATATTGATGGTAACGATTACCAAAATGCCAGTGATGACAGCTTTATTGGCATGCTAAGAGCGCGATTTATAGAGTATAAAGAGCAAGTGGTAAAAAAATTCTATCGCCAGCACTTTTTACGCTTTGACCGACAAATTGTGCTTGCCGATTGTCTTTCACCGCTTAATGCTTGTACTGACAATAGTGGTCCTGAAAGTTTTGCTGATCTACAACTAGCTATGGAAATGATTTTAGAAAGTTATAGTTATGGAAAATCCGGTTTATTTGCTCGTTTATTTTCACCTAAAATTGACAAGTTACTGTTTGCTGCCACTAAAGCTGATCATGTTACTAGTGAGCAACATGCGCCTATGGTTTCTTTATTGAACGAATTAATTCATCAAAGTAAACATAAGCTTAACTTTGACGCCGTTGATATGAAAACCCTCGCTATTGCTGCAGTTAAAAGCACTAGCTCAGGAAAAAGCTTTCATCAAGGGCAACAAATTTCGGTTATTCAAGGTAACACCATAAAATATCCCTCGAAAAACATTAACAAGGTTGCTGAAACAATTACTTTATTTCCTGGCTCGGTGCCTGAAAGGTTGCCAAGCAAAGCGTTTTGGCAGCAAAGCGCCTTTAACTTTATCAACTTCACTCCTATAAGCGGTATGAGCAAACATCAGCCTTTGCCTCACATTCGTATGGATCAAGTATTACAATTTTTGTTAGCGGATAAAATGATATGAGCAAAGTAGATAATCAAGTCGATGAGAAAGCACATCAGCAACAAATATTATTTGCTGAAAGTGACTTATTAACTCAAGACTTTCCTAATGAGATCAAAGAAAGCCAAGATGGTAATCAGGTTGTTTTTGATAATCAAGATTACCTGCCTATAGATGAGGCTTCTGATCTACCCGCAACAATACTGGAACAAAAACTCGAACAGCAGGCGTTATCAGAAATAAATAAATCGCGCCCTCGTTGGTTATGGCGTATTGCCTTGTCGTTATTCACCATTGTTATTGCTGTTGAGATGGTTGATTTTTTTATTAACGGTTTTGTACAATCACCCATAGTCACCAGCATATATGCAGTGATTTTATCTTGCTTGGTATTGCTAGCCTCTTCAAGTTTGTTAAGTGAATGGTCAACATTAAGACAATTTAAGCGCAGAGAAAAATTAAAGCAGCAGGCATTTGAGCTACTTTCTACAAGTGACGAATTGCAAACTCCAAATCATAAGCATTTAGATGTTGTCAGTTTTTGTCAAAAAATTACTGATGGTCTGCCTTGTGATCTACTTTTCGATAAAGAAAGAGCGCAAGAACAAAAATGGCAGCAAGCTCTAAATGATGGCCACAGTGATAGTGAGTTATTGCAACTTTATTCTCGATTGGTGTTAAGTAAAGTTGATGAAAAAGCCATGGCTGAAATTGCTCGTTTTTCAACAGAAGCGGTTGTTTTGGTTGCCCTGAGCCCAGTTGCGATTATTGATATGCTAATCATGCTGTGGCGAAACTTGCGTATGATAAATAAAGTAGCTGGCTTGTATGGTCTAAAATTAGGCTACTGGAGCCGCATTAAACTCATTAAACAAGTGTTTGTGAACATGATATATGCCGGTGCAAGTGAGTTGATTGCCGATTTTGGCAGTGAAATGATAGGTGCTGATTTACTTGGCAAGTTATCAGGGCGTTTGGCTCAAGGTTTGGGCGCGGGAATGTTAACAGCCCGATTAGGGGTTAAAACCATGCAATTGTGTCGACCTATTCCATTTGATGATAAGCCTAAACTTAGCCATGTCCGCAAAGAAATGCTGACAACGATTAAAACGTTAATGAGCGGTAAAAAGTAATAACCACCATTAACGTTGAACAATGTCTGAAAATTCTCTTATTTATCAACAAAAAATTCTTTCTTGTAATTAAATCATTTAAGCAGCCCTGATAATTTACTTATTAGGGCTTTTTTATCGTACAAATTAGTTTACAATGATTGCTTTCAGAACAGTTAAAGGGTTGTTTGCATGCGCTTGGAAATTACTTGTCATGACCGTGTTGGTATGGGACAAAAAGTATTAGGTATTTTTGTTGAACATGAAATCAATGTTCGTGGTATCGAGTTAAAGCAACCTGGCAGAATATTTATTAATATTCCTGATTTAGAATTTTCAGATTTACAAACCTTCATGCCACAGCTGCGTTTATTAGAAGGAGTAGGGGATGTCAGAACTGCGCCATATATGCCTTCTGAGCGCGAGCGTAATGAGCTGGTTACCTTAATTAAAACTTTCCCTGACCCTTTTATTTCACTTGATGCCAAAGGCAATATCCGTATTGTTAATAACGTTGCATCATCTATTATGGGCTGCGACGAAGATAGCATTAAAGGGCAACATATTAGCCAATGCCTAAAAGGCTTTAACTTTACCCGTTGGTTAGAAAGTGATGATGTTCTTGCACAAACGCGTCGGCTGAAGTTTCAAGGTGAAGACTTTGTTGCTGACATTATGCCCATTAACGTTGCTAGTGAAGATTCTGCACAGAACAATAAACAGATTCTAGCCGGCGCTGTGCTTATATTAAAGTCTGAAGCGCGTTTAGGTCAGCAAATTAATGCCTTTAAGCAACCTAATGAAAACTCTTTTGCTGGTATTCAGGCAAGCAGTAGTGGTATGCGTAAAGTTATTCGTGAGGCAAAACGTATGTCACAACTTGATTCTTCAATTTTAATTATTGGTGAAACAGGTACGGGTAAAGAGTTATTAGCAAGGGCTTGTCATGCAGCCAGTGAAAGATCTGAACAACCATTTATGACCCTTAATTGCGCTGCTTTGCCCGATGATGTTGCTGAGTCAGAATTATTCGGTGTTGGTGAAAAAGAGCAAGGTCAAAGTAAGCGTGGAATTTTTGAGCTTGCTGATGGTGGTAGTGTTTTTCTTGATGAAGTTGGCGAAATGTCGACTAAATTACAAAGCAAATTATTACGTGTTATCCAAAATGGTAGCTTTAGGCGTGTCAATTCTGAACAAGAGGTTACTGTTAATGTACGTATTATTAGTTCAACTAACAAAGACTTACTTAATCTAGTTTCAATTGGTGAATTTAGAGAAGATCTCTATTATCGTTTAAATGTGTTTGGATTAAATATTCCCCCGCTAAGAGAGCGCCGTAGTGATATTTTACCACTGACAGAGTTTTTTATTGCACTTGCAGGACAACGTATTGGCCGTGTGAACTTAAAACTAACGCAAGAATGCAGAGACTTTATTGAACATTATCCATGGCCGGGAAATGTTAGACAGTTAGAAAATGTGTTAACTCGAGCGGCTTCTTTACTTGAAGGCGATGAAATTGAAATTAGTCATTTACAATTACCTGCTTACACCCGTGAACACGGTTATTTAGAGCAAGAGTTTGAAGGTACGTTAGATGCAGCAGTAAAAAGTTTTGAGGCAGATTTACTGCGTAAATTATACCCTGCTTACCCAAGTACTAGACAACTAGCGAAAAAATTGGGCTTAAGCCATACCGCTATTGCTAACAAGTTACGTGAGTATGATATCAACAAGAAAACCGTAAAAATCTAATTAGTCAACTTCCTTGTCGTTGCATAGCCCTATTTATGCGTCAAAAGTACTTATTGACTAGCGTCAACTCCGTGCTTTTTTCTTTAAATTGAAACATACAACTTATACCAATTTGATTAAATTTCTTCCCAGCTCAGAGCTATGCTCGATGTTCAATAACAAGGCAAATTTGTTTAGATCTAGTCATTCTAAATCAAATAAATTTAACGCGGTTAGTGTGCATCGAGCAAGCTCCCAAAGGGCGAGTTTAAAAGGCTTATATGCGGCGTTATTGATTTTGACAAGGGAACAACCATTCTCTTCAATCAATGCCTTGCCTCTAAGCCTTTTAATTCTCGCTGAGTGGGAAAGAACTTAATCAACTTGGTATTAAATGAATACTGACTAAAGAGGCGTGTAGAATAAAAGCAAAACGAAATAGAAGGTTATTGTTGTACACTTAAGTGGAAAAAAACATGTAAAGAATTTTTTCCACGCTTAAATTCCCTCTCTTTACTGATAACTTGTGGCTTTTAGTTAAAAACTCGTAGAATTAAACTCTGATTTTAGTGTCATTCTCGTGGCATTGTTTACGAAATATTAACAAAAGGTTCTCCATGAAATTAGCGACTCTTAAAAATAACACCCGCGACGGGCAATTAGTTGTTGTCAGCCGTTGTCTAACTAAAGCGGTTGTTGTGGCTGATATTGCCAACACATTGCAAAATGCTTTAGACAATTGGCAAGAAGTCTCACCAAAATTAGATGAGGTCTATCAAGCGCTGAACTCTGCACTTGAAAAAAATGCTGATGTTAGCGATGCAATTGATTTTGTACAAACTGAGTGTGAATCACCATTACCACGCGCTTATCAATGGGCTGATGGCAGTGCTTATGTCAATCATGTTGAGCTAGTACGTAAAGCGCGTAATGCTGAAATGCCAGAAACCTTTTGGACTGATCCGCTAATGTATCAAGGTGGCTCTGACGCATTTATAGGACCAAGAGATGATATTAACGTAGCATCAGAAAGCTATGGTATTGACTTTGAATCAGAAGTTGCCGTGATAACTGATGATGTGCCAATGGGCTCAACGCCAGAAACAGCAGCTCAGCACATTAAGTTATTAATGTTAGTTAATGATGTTTCACTTCGTAATTTAATCCCTGGCGAATTAGCGAAAGGCTTTGGCTTTTTCAGCTCAAAACCTTCAAGTGCCTTTTCTCCTGTTGCTATTACGCCGGACGAATTAGGTGCGGCTTGGGATGGCGCTAAATTACATTTACCCTTAACTACCCATTTTAATAATGCCTTATTTG